>WLWD01006134.1_pt1 | contig 50630 bp, 27 predicted proteins | sample 6712731 | NCBI WGS metagenome assembly WLWD01 (sample SAMN12718690, study PRJNA576275) | sponge metagenome | isolation source: marine sponge | host: Mycale hentscheli | place: New Zealand: South Island, Marlborough, Capsize Point | collected 2014-11-01
TGCAGACAGGCCAGCCACTTATTCATAATTCACATCAAATTAACCACAAGAGCTACAGTCTCTACTCAGACAGGAAGTTTTATTCTTACAATAATTGGCAAGCGAGCAAGACACTATCAGGGTTAACACAATTGAAAATCGGGGATGTTTGTTTGTTAGTATATGCGTGAACACACGTATGTCATTTTGTACTTTGACCCTCGCATTTTTGTGTTTGCTTTGTGGTTTACCCCTTCCCGTACTTTTCTTTTACGTAGAATTTGCACACAGCACTATTTAAACCTCCTAGGTCCAGCTTACTGTACCAGACAATGGAGCCTTTGTTCAGAAACCAAACAGAAAAAGACATCGCATTCAACAGTCTTGAATGACCTCTGGACTTTCACTATCATTATCCTCACCGGAACAATAAGCCTCACTGCCGTCTATTTTGTTAAATGTTACAGCGGAGGAACAATTTGAATTGCTGGTCACGTAATTGGCAGTATTTACCCACTTAGTGGGAAGTTATAGTTACCTGAGATATAGACAAAGTGAGTGCTTACCTGATAGACTACATACGGGTTAATGTTGACATCAAGACACCATCGTAAGCTCTTGAGCCTCAACATGTCTGAATTCATGTGAGATCTCGTGTGCTACTAAGTCCCACATCAGATAGGTGGATATAAGTATGTGGTGGAGTGGTTGTGTCCTTTGCTCTGGGCCTGAGATCCCCGAGTTCAAGCCCAACTCAGGCAATTTTTCCATCTGATTTTCCCCTGCCTCCCACCAGCCACCCAGCTGTGATTGGGGACCAGGCATTTGCTGGGGTGCAAATTCAAGGCCTTTTCTCATGAAACAGCAAAGGTCCAGGTGGGACTTGGGTGCCCACACCACTTGCTGTGAGGAAAGGTCTGTTCTCCTGTGAGTTCCTAGCCCGGCTCCAGGAGCTTTGCTTGCATGGCTCACAGTGTATGCTTAGTGCACAGGCATCCTGGCTCTGCCAGGTGCACATAACCACTAGCGATTGCAAGAGAATTTGTATGTATGTATGTGTGTGCGTGTTGGCATGTAATAATAGGTATATCCACTTTCTCAGAATCACTAACACGCACGCATGCACACACACATCAAACTTTTTTCTTTCATTTCCAACCCATTTAGGGTAACAGAGTTCACTGAGTTGACTGGGTTGTTGTTGTTGTTGTTGTTTGTAGGAATGTTATGATTCGCTCTCGCGGTCAGTCCACACTTGCCGTGCACAAGATCTGATGTCATCACCATGACTACAACACCGGATTATTATATTTCAATATCTACATATGGAGTGTCAATGACCATCAATGCATTTCTATAATTTATTATGTATGTATGGACACATTTGTTGTTGTTGTTGTAAAGTAACTATAACTGATTCCAGGTAATTCAATGGGTATTGTATATTGGTATGTGTTTTAGTAATATTAATTATCCAGTAGCAATGAGACAGCCCCACCCACAAATACTGCATTGAAATATTAGTTGTTTACACTAATGTGATGTTGTCACCTAGTCATGTGATCCACAGCATGTCAATTGATCCACGGCATTTCAAGAGATCTGCTAGTCTTGTGAGTCATCACAATGAGAAGACAACGTGTGAACATGCCATAGTCACTCAGACTTCTTGTCAACTGAATGCTTACAGTTTACAGAATGAGCTGACAATCAGTAATGCATACACTGCTAGTATCTCTGCTATTGTTACTTCAGAGAAACTTATCACTATTAAATTACGACAGTGTATCAAGCCAAAGGTTCAGTAGATATGGGTTTCCTTGACTTCTAGTGGCTTAGGGCTCTGGAACCTGTGAACACCCATGCATTGTCACAAGTCCTGGTGATCTCGCACGCCGGGCAAACCAGAGTGTCTGAAGGTGATACTTCATACGATCACTAGAACACTCCCACATGATCCTAAGACCACGCCCCTTTCTAGGAGCTTATACATACACATCATAAGGAGTCACAGAGCAGCGACGCAAACACACTCTGGACTCTGGAGTCCTCCAGTTCATGTTAGCAACATGTGCGGTCCCTAACAGCATTCATTCTTGATAATATACATAGGAGGAAATTTACATGTAAAATAAACATGATATCTGAATTTACAACTGTGACACAAAATGTCTTAGAGTAAAAAAGTTAAGTTAATAATCTTCATCCTCGGAGAAGGCAAGCACAGGTCTGTTGGAGAGGCTGGTGGAGTGGATCTGTATGTGTGTGTGTTAACACATACAGCGCCTAATTGATGCATGTGGTGAAACAAGTTCACACTCACTTATAGTGTTAGTTGTGGCTATTTGTACTGATATAATTATAAATTTAAAAAACACATTGAGTAATCAGCCTCAACATTGACGTGACTTTGTGTGTAAACACGGGAAACAAAAACTGTCTATAATTAAATGTTATATTTAATTAATATTGACTAATCCATTGAGAGAAGATAGACATTCTGTACATTAACTAAAGATGTATACAACACACAAAGATAAACATAACAGGCTAAAGTAGAAATCAAATTTTATGTACGCTTAACGTGTTTTAAGATAAGTAGCCATAAAGTTGAGCATGCTCAAAAAGGCAGCTGTATGTGCGGGTGTGAGTTGCGAAATGAAGACATCCGTTAGCTACTAGTATGGTGAGTGACAATTCACAATTTCGCAAAAAAAAAAATCTCATTCTTGACTAGTTGTACATCAATATGTTTCTACCTGCGCCTGTCACAAATGTATTGTTACTATGGTATGTATGGTTACTATGGTATGTATGGTTACTATGGTATGCATGTATATATGTAGTATGTATAGTGTATGTGTGTGCACACGTATACATGTAGCTGACTGACACCATCAACTATAGCAGCATCAGCTACTTGCATTATAATTGCAGGGGCAACCTACAATACCTATGTACTGCACGTGCTCACCACACCTCACCTGGAAGCTGTGGTTGTTATCTTCCAAACTATCCTCATCGTCAGAATCCTCACTGCCTTCTATGTTAGTCAGAGGCAGCAAATGTTGACGAACTCGATACATTCTAAATGACATACACACAATGTGTGTGATTAATATCAGACTGAACTCAATCCTCTGCATTACAGTACTCTTATTGGGACTTCAAACTGCCGTATTTCAGCAGTAGCCATTATTCTGGGAAGGACTTTACTCCAAGTAGTGGTTTTAATTTTAGTTCTATTTAAGTTTAAGCTCCACCTCTTTCGTTTGCACTCCTCCTCTTAACTTTAAACATTATGTAACCACACTTAATCAGTCCTCTCTTATCTGGACACCTCCACACCTGACACAGTTAGCCACTTAATAGCAAATCTTATTGAATGACTTCACTAATTTGATGATCATTACCAATCCACAGAAGTGCAAGCGGTTAATTAGAGTGTATGAGGAGGATTGAAAATGAAAGAGGGTGGAGCTTAAAGTTGAATAATACTAAAACCATTTGGAAAGGGTTAGTTCAATGTTTACTTGAAGTAAACTATGGTCTTTCCCAGAGTAATGGCTACTGCTGAGGTCTGGCCACCTTAAGTTCCAACATGTCCTGATAAGAGTGGATTAGTGTATGTTGCATGTAGGTACATTCAATATGGCAGTATCGGTAGTGAAGCATACAAGATGCACAGACTACAATGAATATACTTGATCAACAGAACACTACACGTAGTTATTTACCGTCGATATTTCCGGCAGCAGAGTATGACGGACACACACACAACGCACGACAAGACCACGCCCACTGGAGGAACAATGTACAGCAATAATCTGATCTCTAGCGAGAGGCCGGATGATTTGGGATACGTCGATGTGGTCACAGGGAGGTGGGAGGAGCTTGAGTGGAAACTACCATTACTTGTGGCAGACTCAGAATAATTAAGTGAGGGAGACGCTGCGATGAAGTGGGTGTGGCTTGAGTGGGGTGAATGGTATACTGTATCCATGGTTACAGTTGATGAGTTAGTTGCGGGTGGTGCAGTGATGGGAGAGTGGGTGTGGCTGGTAGGGGGTGGGACATGTGTAGTGTTACTGATGGCTACAGTATTGCTAGAGAACAAACTGACAGAGAAACTATGCTTGTCAGGTATGGACGAAACATGTGACCAATAACTTGAAGGTGTCGGAGAAACGGGCATATCAGAAGATGAAGTACCACCAGTGGGTGCGGTCTCCAACAACACTGGTGATTCCTCTACTTCTATGACAGTTGTTGGCAGTCTGTGAGGTATGGCAGATGTTGGCTGTACGAGGGGTTCATAGGGTGTGGTCAATATCATGGACATGGGGGAGTGTCTATGGTTGCCATGGTAATCAGGACTGCTGGATCCCACTGCAGCACATAACAACACATTAAACAATACATGTAAGTATGTATGCATACATTGTTTGCTATTGAACTAAGTTTTACTAAAACAGTCTTACATACTTTTAAATGGAATTTTCTTGAATTACTCGCACCTTCAAATAGGCCGCTCACAAAACTAACACACTTTGAACAGAATGCACACTTCATCTAGCCCCTCCCCTTTTCAATGTTGACCACACCCTAAACATAAGCTAATGATAGAATGCTAGCCTCAATAACAGACGTGAATGAAATGAGACAAACCCCTTCACTGAAAGTCATGCAAATACAACACAACTCTCTGGTATTGCTATATTCACATACACAGGCAGTGGGTGAACAGTGCTCACAATCTTCACTGCTAACAAGCACTAAGTAGGACTTTAAGAGATAATTTGCTATTTAGTATCCATTTGTAAATTGCCGTACATTTGCACTCATCTCAAAGATATAGCCCCACCCTCAAACTCTAATTATTCCCCCCCCCCCAGCCAAAATTTTTGTATCAAACCTGCCATGCCAAAATTATATTCACAATTCACACCCTTGTTTGACTGATGCCCTCAAATAATTCACTACCTCCAACCTCTTCCTGAAAGCCACACTTGGACAATTTGAGGAAATTCAGTCATTATATCATCTTACCTTATTACACACGCACACATGTATGCATCCATATGTATACATTCATACACACATACATACATAGGAGTAGGGATGGGCGGTATTTATGAATGAAAATATTGTGACATATTGAATACAAGTATATATTATATTTATATTTATTCATTAATTTATATAGAAAGCTTGCCCTGTAGGACATATATAAGCCCTCAGTTAGTACGCATGCATTGGGTATTTATCATCAATCCTGTAAACGAAAGTTGATCAACTGGTCATTTCTTCAAAGATGAACTACCACTGTTCAAGCTTGAGAAATTCTGAGTAGAGTTCATGTGAAGTAAATAGTTTGGGATCCTATGCTTAGTAGACACTAAAACAGGAAATTGCTGTCCCCTTCATTTCTAAACCTATAGCTCTGCACAGATGCTGCTGCCCAGTCTCTAATCCACCTCATAATTCTTATAGACTGCTTTCCAATTCTGGACTAACTCAATGTTATTGTAGTTATTGTAGGTGTGCTTCATTTCCACCTCAGTCGATAAATCAATGCTACTAGCACTTGTAACAATAAAAAATAAATATTGCAAAGTTGACTATATGTTGATACATTCCCTAACCTTATATAGGTGGTAACCCGAGAGAGTGATTATACCTGAATTGATTCAGATTTAATTATTCAACATTGAAGAATTCTCCTTTCTACACTTCAACTTCCGTAAACGCAAAGTAATGCACTTGTATGGGTACTCAAGTAAAAACTGAGGTATTTGCACCCATTAAAATAAAACGCCTATCTCCAGCAATATTGTTCATTAAATTCAATCCCCACTCATTGTGTGACAGTAGCTATCCTCTCAGAACAAATGTTAAGTATGCCTGTCTCTAATACATAGGAATTGTGCAATCCTTCAAATAGCAGTGTGCTACAGAACTATAAATACCTTAGTATTACAGCCTGTCTGTCTATTCATTCAGTAACAGCTACAGCCAGCTATCAAACTAACTGTAGCGATTACACTAGTGACCACTCCCACTTGAGCGCTTACCTCTCGTATTCAGCCACGCGAGCAGATACACTAAAATCAATCTTCGCCTTTCATTCAACCACAGCTTAACCTCCATGTCCCTAGCTACTCAAGAAGTGAACTTTCCGATAAACACAAGTAAACAACATTTCAAGCTACACATTTCTCTTAATAAAGCCCACTTAAAATCAAGCATCACTTTACCAGGTATTTCTGCGCCAGACCGCCAGACCAGACCCTTCTTCTTCCTTTACCAACTACGCTGAGGCGAAGGTCTCTACACAAGACGTTATAATGCGGAACCACTGGCACGACATAGAGAGCTTCTGATTCTCAACAACAGCCACCGAGATAGAACTGAATCTTGCCTCTATACTTATCTAAACCTTAGTACATTAATGTATTTGCAATATCAGTTATTGCTTCTTATGTTTGTTGTAAAGAATTCATACTTAACAATAACAGAGCAATGGAAACAGGTACACAAAGTTAACAATGAAGTAATAATAAGACCATAATCAAAATGTTTATTACAGAAGCTGCACCGACACTATGGTGAACTGGTAATGGTGGCTGTGGATGTGATACTAGAGAATGTACTGCATCGAGTCACTCTGAGTCCACATGTCTCTGGTTGACGTCTTGCACTTGCTCCGGCAACAGATGTCACCACATAACACAGACACTCTACTTCATTGCTAGTACTGTTTATAGAGAGAACCCAGGACAGAGAATTGGAATCTGACATAGCTGGAGTCTCCCTCACACAGGATATGTCCATGATGAACTCCTATATATATATATTTATTCCACCCTAGATATCTTCACAATGATATTTTTAGGTAGGTGACCGGTGAGATATCCCACCTCTGGTGAAATATTTCGCCATATCATACGCTGACTCATATACAATAGTACTTATTACATGAGGTACTAGAGTCAAGTGTGATTGGCAAGATATTTCATTTGTGAAGTCACAGGTTAGTGTAATAAATATTTGCTATTATTATGATTATTTTAGCCGAGAATGACTGAATCAATAATATTCATTTGATTCAGGAGAATATCACAGTTGGTTGGCTTAGTATTTACATGAGTGCCACAGACTAGTTAATCAGACAAATGAAGTGCTCTGGCATCAAATCAATAGCTAATAAGTTTATAGTGTACGGAAACTAAATGAAAAATGATGTAACAATGTATACTTCCTCTTGGGCTAGAGTTATTGACCACAAAGAGTCCCCCACACAGTCCCCCACACAGTCCCCCACACAGTCCCCCACACAGCCAGCTGATAATTTAGCAGCTATTTAGATGGGTTGCAGGGGCGGATCTAGAGGGGGCTCGAGGAGTGTCGTTCGAGCCCCCCTTTTCTACCTACAGTATAATACTTAGCTTTTCCACTTCCAAAGTTACTACCCAAAATTAGAACGGACGAAAGACTTGACGCGTACACAACATTTAGCGGTACGATTTCTAATTAACGCACACATTCTCTATTCGATGTGCATGAGTAAGCATTTTTATTTTTGTTGATTGTTAGTGGATTTTTTGTGAGTGTCTCTGCCTTGGTATGTCAAGGCAGAAAAGACTTGATGTTTTCTTCAAGCCTCCTAACAAGTGAGTCTATTTAATAGCTATAGATAACTTTGGCTAGCAAGGTTAAATGTGGTTCCTCAAGTACCACGAACAGCTTCTCGGCAACAACATCGCGAAAATATTGAACATGGCTCAACTGAGGAATACTATCGTAGATCCATTATCCTTCCTTTGTTAGATAGTTTGATCCAGCAAATGAATGATAGATTTGGTAGCACTCAGATGATAGAAGCAAAGTTAATTAATTTAGTGCCTTCTGTAATTACTACATTTACTGAACTTTCATATGAGGATGCAACATCGTTCTTTAAGGATGACTTGCCTAGTTCTTCTTTGGTTCCCACTGAAGTGTGGAGGTGGAGGCAGAAATGGTGCCAGGTGGATGCTGCTGAGCAACCTGCTACACTTTACACTGCTTTAAAAGCATGTGATAAAGATTTTTTCCCTAACATTCATGTGTTTTTACGTATTGCTTGTACGATTCCGGTTACTTCATGTGAAAATGAGAGGGCCAATAGTGTACTTAAAAACTTAAAGACCTTTTTACGTAATACAATGGGGCAAGAGAGGCTTTCATCATTAGCACTTATGCACATTCATTACAATTTACCAATTGATCTTGAAGATGTTATAGACACCTTTAAGCTTAAATGCAATAGAAGAATATCACTCTAAATACTTGTATCATAATTTATATCATAAATTCAATTCTAATTCAGTTAATTTCTCCAAGTCTAACTGCTATATATTGTCAATCATGTATCACTTTAGGCATCGAATAAACTGATAAATTGGGGCCCATAAAAGTGGGTATAATTTTTTTTGCACATGTGGAAGTATCCACTTGGTCTTCAAAAAGAACCCCCCCTTTTCAAATCCTGGATCCGCCTCTGGGTTGGATCTGTTTTGAAGGTAACTGAAAAATCCTGATCTAACAAGCTAGGCTGATTTGTTGCCTTCTGCTCACCATGAGATATCTTGAGTTATCTCATGGGTTAAAAACCTAAAAATAATTGCATATATGTATTTCATCATTTGCTATAATGTCTTTGTACTTTCATTTTTTCTCACGAATCAGTTTCATTTTTTTTTCATGATTAAGTGTACCTATTCACTAAAGTTTGGCAAATTATATTGGCATAATTTCTGGCATAATGAATGGTTTTATAGATACTAACATATGCTAGCATAATTAGTGTAATTATGAGTATAATGAGATAGCTAGTTTTTGGAGGAAAAAATTATTATTTATTTTTATTACTGCAACAGTTGTAGTCTCCCAGAGATTGGTTGGGACTTTTTAATGAATCTTTGAGTTTACTAAAAACCCTCTATGTTTGTAATTCTACTGGTTGAATCCAATATCACTTTCTATTAAAAAAATTAATATTTTCAGATCCAGCACTGTTACCCATCAGGATGCAGATCAACAACCCACACATAACAGTGGCCATATCAGGATTCAGATTAGTCATGTGTATACAGGGATTCTTATAGTTTGTGAATGTGGTTGAGGTGGCCTTCATAACTCTGTCCACGAGCAGGTTTCAAGTAATAATATAATAATGATGAGCATCGCTAGCATATTATAGCATATAACAAAATAATGTGCATAATTCACCAACTCCTACTATTCACTCCTTTACATTATTCTAGACATAAATACCTTTGTAAATTGGTTTTGTTCATATTTAATGTTTTCCTTCCTGATTTTAGCAGTTCATTCATTTCAGTTCTGGACAGTCACATTATAATGTTAATTATTGTGTAAATGAATAATAGTCTAATAGGAAATACTATAATAGCCAATATTTTTCCATAAGTAGCTATAGCCATTTCACCCCTTCTTGTAAGAGCCCCCTCTTAACAAATTCTAGATCCGCCCTTGGATATGGCTAGATATTTCACTCTCAGGCTTTATTTTCACTCTGCCTCTGGCTCGTGAAAATGAATTTAGCCCATTAGTGAAATATTTCGCCATATCATACTCTAACTCATGTGTATCTGAGGTTAGCGAGCTAGCAATGTACAGCCTGAGATAACAATAATGTGCAACTTCACGAGTATCTCACACGTCACAAATTTAACAAAACTATTGCATAGAATAAAATGTCATACATAGTAGTTTTGTATAATTGTCAAATTCAACCATGAAGAAATAAAATTGAATAAGCAACAATCACCAAATTTTGTCCAGAATAATAAATGCTGGACTAATTGCTCTGCTTTGCATGCTTTGATATAGTACTAATTTGGTCTGCCATACAATAGTAGTAGTAAAAATTCCAACTTAGCATAACAATTAGTTGAGGTGCACTCTTTAGAAGATTGCAATTATTGTTGGAGTATAAGGAAAAGTAAGGCCAGAAAAAAAAAGTGGTTATAATTGAAATACAATCGCTAAATGAGGGCTCATTCTGAAAAAGGGGGACTCCTGCAACACCAGTAGAGCCCCCTCCCCCCCCCCCCTAAACCCATCCCAGATATCACTCCCCAGGCCAGTGTAACTAGTGGTTTATTCCATTGTAGATGACTTCATTGAGTAGTTTTGACTTGTTGTTGGCAATAAAACCCCTAAGGGGCCCCCACACCCCCAGCTGATAATTAGCAGCTGCTCTAACCTTGGGTAGGCTTCACTGGAGGGGGGAGGGGGGGGGGGGGGAGAAGGTAGCCTGGCATGTTACTACAACTACTAAGGGTAATGAGCTTGCTCAACACAGCTTTGTGTGATAACTTGAGTTGTCTCACAGGGTCACTACCTAAAATAACATTGTGAAGATATCTAGCATGGTATGAATTATAATAGATGTATGTAAAGATACATTACTATCACACCAAATGAACCCCCTTGGTAATCATTATTGGCTTACAATACCTGGAAGTCCCTATCTTATCTTGGCACTGACTCCCCATGTCCTCATCATTTGTAATATCTTTAGATCAGAAATGAATCTGCTTGGCTAGGTCAGAATTTATGTACTACTGGCAAGCAGATAGAGTGAGTGACTATTAGAAATGTACAAGTATCACAGGAGACTATGGGCCACTTTAAGATGACCCTACAGTTGATCCACACTGACATTATACTTCAATGTGCTGCAAGTTTTTTATTATCCTTAGTTGTACTTATGCCAGCTGGTACAATAATGCTCTTTATTGAGAGATTCACGAACCGCCATTTAGGAATATTCCTTGTAAGTTAGAATTGAGAAAACATCCGCAACATTATAGTAACTTACCCCAGGTCTCTTGTAAGTAACTTCATGTCCAGTGGTACACTGAGCCGCACCGGTCCCTATAGTACATCTTCTCTCTATAGAAGTTGAACAGTCCATGAAGAGACTGACATTGGAGAGAGTCATAGAGACATCTGAGTTAGGGGATATGATAACAACCGACTCCTAGCACACAAACACAAACACAATAACACGTGCACACACTATAGATCCTGTCCCCTATACTAAACTCATGACAATCTGCTTCCAATCCATATCATTATATTCATCTCTTAAAAAGCAATACGGGTCATCAGCGAATTATTAACGGTTTTTTAACATAAAATTTTACCAAGTTTGCTTTCATGTTACTGCTCTGTCCACAAGAGAACAAAGATAATGTTTACATTCTTCTCTAACATTCACTACATTAACCAATAAGCAATGAGCTATTTGGGCAATGTACTGACAATAGACTTCCCATAAGAAGGCAAACCTAACTAGGGCAGATTAGATGTGAGGAATTTACCATCACACACACACACACACACACACACACACACACACATACACAATTAATTCACATAGAAAGTGACAAGATGTGACTAATTAAATGGCCACTTACATTGAGACGTGATTCCAAATCATTGACTTTATCTTGTAGACTCTATAAACACAAGAAAATAATGACTAGTCAAACTATAGCTATAGCAAGTGATTCTGTGATACACAGAGCACACACACACACACATACACACACACACACACACAGGAATATGTGTGCACAGATACACAAATTCTTACCTCTACCAGCGATAGTGTACCTACATCCGATGCCATGTCTACACACACACACACACACACACACACACGCACTTTGTTAATTATGTTATTATATACACAACTAATTCCTTCTACACTCAGTGAACCAGTAGTTTAACCAATGCTAATATTACACAGAGTAAATAGCCAACGATCAACCACATCTCTCCAGTATGCTCCCTCACTCACCTTGTGTTGGACATGACTTGGCGCACACGTCTACGAACCCAGTGAATATGATAGCTAGAGCCACTGCAGTTCCAGCCAATGCCAGCACCACCAGTCCCGTCACACACCCTCCCCATAGCAACAGTGCACATGTGCGACACTCATCACGATCTACTTTGAATCTCATTTTAAGATTTGGTTCCTCATTCGAAGTCTCTGTATTGTTTATCGTCACTGACTTGTGCTGCAACTCATTGGCTGCATCTATTGTAGTGTACAGGTCATTGTCAGCCTGCATGTTTCCTGCCACTCCTACTCTCTGCTTTTAATTACTCCTGGATATTTTATTGGCACAAAATTAATGACACTTGCTTTGTATTCGTCAGGAATTATATTTGTGGAACTCAGAGGGCAGGATGTGGGTGTGGTTTGACAGCTGAGGCACCTCAGATAAGGAATTGCTGAAAGAGAGAAGTATCAAATAATGAGTTGTCAACCCATTCATTAACTTGTCATAATAATAATAATTATTATTATTATTATAATTATTATTATTATTATAATTATTATTATTATTATTATTATTATTATTATTATTTATTATTATTATTATTATTATTATTATTATTATTCAAATAATAATAAATAATTATAATAGCAAATATTTCTCTTTCTAACCGCCAATATTGTTAATTATAACTTAACCTAACGCTTCAACTTCTTGCCGAAGTCCTCTATTATTTATTATTGTTATTATTATTTATTCTTATTATTATTATTATTATTATTATTATTTCTGTGAAAGAGAAAGAATACATCTAATTATTATCATTACTATTATTATTATTATCATTATTATTGTTATTATTGTTATCGTTATTATTATTATCACTATTATATTAATTTTTTTTTCTAATTACCCATTTGGCTCTTCCTTTTACCCATTTAGCTTTCCCACTATCTCCAATGATAAGTATCAGTATATTAAGTTACAACTGGCTAAAACTTGTTTTCTTCAACCAACCTGCCAATTTGGATAGTTCCTACTCCTCTCTCTGACCTGTTGTATGTAGCTATGTCTACCAGCACAACAATACTGACTGAAACAAACACTAAATTATAGCAAGTTGTACTGTTATTGTTCTGAAACAAGTTCCCAAACACACTGCTGTTATGTTTACAGTTTATATTCCCACAGAATACTGACAACGGATTGTCAGCCCACATCTACTTAAAATGATCTGATTACTAGTGCATGTGCTATGACAAACAATAGCAAGTTTTGCTCTGTCTATGTAACATTGAACCAAGGATGCAACCAACAATGTTGTTATACACGCTGCATGACTAACACCAAGCAAAATATTTATTAATACAAAAATTAATTGGTTTGTGTGGGACACCGCCCACTGAATGAACTGACAATTTGTTATTGGTTCACTTGACACTCTAACTTGTTTCAGAACATTCCATTTATATTGAGCGTGTTTAGAACATTCTATAATTCACACACATGTGTTCATTGAGCGTGTGCAGTGTAGCACACTTTATTTATGTTTCACCCGTGAGTGAACTGGCTATATATTGCATGGCTTGGTCCACTCCTTTTTTAGTCTGTCTCACCTCATGTTCACCTGCATCATTGTACAACTAAATTATTGCATCTATAACTTCCTGGACGCCCCTGGGTGATTAGGAGGAGTTGTTAGCTAAATGATCAAGAGGCAGGAGATTGGTTATAGACTGACTGTGGTGGCAGTCTACCATGCTTAAAGTAAAGTCAGCTTAAGTCCACAGTTTGATTTGATAGATCACAGGTTTTACTAAATGAATGGCAGTTAAATAAATATATACATATTATGCACACACAGAAAGAGCATATAAACCATTATTGCAAGTTATTATTCAGACATTATTATAATATTGAAAGCATAAAACACACTATGTGTTACCTAACACCTCAATTGTGTTAAAATGTCCTTTATCGTAGGGACCTGTTAATGTATTAACTGTCGTGCATGTTCAACTATTTGTCACATTATGGACACATTTATAATCAAGGCAGTTAACTACATGAAGATTTTACCCTTCCTTGTGCTGGACGTACTTGCAAAAGGCTGACCAATGAAGTTTAGTCTTTGAAGTAAGATGGAAGAATATAACCACTGCACACCTCTATACTCCTGGTCTTGCCTCTAATCTTCTCAAAGTGCTAGATGCTGACAGAAGCAACACAAATAACAAGTTCCACAGGATCAAAATGTGACAGATATATGGAGTAGTAATAGAAAACTCAATGTATGTGGACCACAGAGAAGGTCAGCTACTATTGTGATTAAGGTAATAGAGATGAACAAATTTATTCTATTGAATATCAATGACAGAATCACACTGGACCTACTTGGCATTCCCAGCTACGGCTATCTCTGTATCTACTGTCTTAAATCACTTCTGAAGCACTGCAAGGTAATTGTCTAAATATGGACTGCTTTCAAGAAAGAGTAAATTGTATCAATCGTGTGTTGGGGCTAATGCCCACTGGCACAACAACAGTGAAAGTACAGGAAGAATAGAGCCAGAAATTCAAAATGAAGGCCTTTACAAACTCTAGTGTATAGGGAATAGGGGGTGGGGAGTATATGCCTTCATCTTTCCAGCTTCCACATACTTCTCTACTTTTCCTACTTTTTCAAGCGGTGTGCAGTAAGCTATTGAAGCTGAACTCAAAATTACAGCATTCATCTCATAATTATTTTATGGTAGCTAATTACTCTCAATAAAAAGCAAATTTTCCTCCCAAACTTGTTAAACATAGAGGGTTGATTAACTTACCGGAGCTTAGCCTCAAACAAGTATTTCTACCTTTATCACTTTCTTGCAGTTGGTTCAACACAAATGGAGATACTGGAAGTGTATGATGAATTGGTCACACCTTTAATTCAAGGAAAAAAAACTGCTTTGGAAATGTGAAATGTTGACTATGAACCAGTCAACAGTCCTGCTAACCCTGATATCTAACTTAATCTGTGAGTGAGTATGTGTGTGTGTAGAGTGTGTGTGTGTGTGTGTGAGTATGTGAGTGTGTTGAGATGATGATTATTTAATTGAATGGAAAATCGACTACCATACACTATTTTGAAGTCTTCTGGTTTAGTGTACTGGATTCCTCCTGTAGCTACATTGAATATGTTGTGTTTGTACTGTTTGATATTGTAGCAAATCACCAGACGATGTGGTCAACCAGTGGCCATCGGCATATGTCATTTTGTTAGTTTCCACACTGTACAAAAATGACAACATACAGAAATCCTCACAAGTTTCAATGTCTTCCTGTGTGGCAACAAGCACATTAGGTTCTGTTCAGTACATTATTAGAGGGCTAAACCTCTACACAGGGTGTATCTAACAAAAGATGACCTTTACCAGGTGAGTGTTTTGGCTGAATCTTATGGATATAATTTGGAAAAATACAAAGGACCTCTGATTTTTAACAGTTCAACAAGTACAATAGGAAATTACTTCTGAAAAAGTAGCCAAGTTAATGTTGACAGTGGATATGAATTTACAATAACTATTCTTTTGTTTGTGGTATTAGGTAAACAATTTTGATTTACACAACAAGAATTGCTGGAGGATAAAGTGATGGTAAAGGGCACACAAAGTTATGATGAGGTAAAGAAAATCTAATTAATGGCTCAAATGAGGAATTATCCAACAGGACATTATGGTGAACTGGTAATGGTGGCTGAGGATGTGATATTAGAGAATGTACTGCATCGAGTCACTCTGAGTCCACATGTCTCTGGTCGACGTGATGTCCTAGGACAAGTAGCAAGCTTCACTACATAACACAGACACTCTACTTCATTGCTAGTACTGTGTATGGAGAGAACCCAGGAGAAGGCATTCTGATCTGACATATTACCAGTAGTTGGAGTTTCCCTTACACAGGATATGTCCATGATAAATTCCTATAATATAATTAATTAGATATAATACAGGATACAACACATCACTACCAAATCATTGGAATGTCATATTAACTGGACCAATAATCTAACTATCAATGGACTGTTTCACTAAGCATTGCGTTAGCAAGATTGATTGAGTTTATTACGGCCACTGAGCTGGTGAAAAGACAGGGCAGATAAACTATTCCATTTGGATGTTATAACTGTGATAAAGTAGTGATGTGTGCTTCAGCAGAAATGGTGAGCTAGCTAGCCTAGTTTGAAGGAGAGAGCTAACTATGAGGTACAGCTGATTGCATTAGTTTAATAGTTGGAAATTGAAATGTGTTAACTTGACTTACACATTCAATGACGACAAAGAAAAAAGTACCGCACGATCTGCTAAACTTGTATAAATAAAACACAATGTTCAGGCATTCTAGTCTGCTCCAATGTTAGCTTGGACCTGCAACTCACTGTCTGGCAGATCCATTTCTTTGTTATCAAGACACTTTACCAACTTACATAATTAGTGGTGCAGACGAAAAAAGGGGTTGTACATACCATATAAAATTAAGAAAAAATGAAAAATAAATAGGCACCATGGAAGCTCGATTGGGAAACCCTATAAGTGTCTCACTCGCCAAATATATATTAGAATAGCTATTCCTCTAATTATTGGTGTGTTCAACAATGCAGTCACAGTGAGTGAACAAATTCACCAAACAAATTCAATTAACAATACAGGTACTGCACCTATTGACAATATCGTTATTTCTTAGTCTCAGCAAATCTTTACAGTACAGTTCTGTAAATGGATAAAATAAGGTATGGTATCAATAGTTATGGTTAGAAATGATTTATTTTGGATATTTTTTAATAAAATGATTCACACATTCTCTCTATAAATAATATATATTACATATATTATATATTATAGTATTTATTACATGAGTCAGAGTATGATATGATGAAATATTTCATGATCAGGCTAATTTATTTTCAAGAGCCAGAGGCTGAGTGAAAATAAAGCCTGAGAGTGAAACATCTAGCCATATCACTCTAAAGAGTGTAAAAAGTGGTTTATTCCACACTAGATATCTTCACTGATGTAGTTAATGCTAAAGGACTGGTGGTAACTCTCTGCTAAAGAGTTGGTTTATAGAGGCTACTCAAACCCTCAACTGATATTTTAGCAGCTGCTCTACCATGTCAAGTACCTCACAAGAGGAAGGTAGCTGTAAAACCAAGGAAAGCAACAAGTTTGGCCAGTTGCTATAATGATAAGGGTAATGAGCTTGCACAGGACAGGTGAAATAACAAAGTGAAATATCCATGAGTTATTTCACAAGTCATGTACCTAAAGATATCATTGTGAAGATATCTAGGGTGGAATACATAAATATAATTATATATATAACTGTAGATAAATGGAGGGAACCAAACTCACAACAAACCTTACATTAATTAAATAATGTCTTCCTAGGCCATTCCTTTTAATACTGGCTATTATGTGATAATATGTGAGCTCAAAAACTAATAGATAATCTAGACTTCACCATTTATACCCATTCTCTTTCAAGCACTCTGTCAAGCATTCATCTGGTGTTGAAAAGATGTTTGTATGCAGTCGTGAACAAGAGAACTCCCATAGCTACACTCATCATACTATAACCATGTGATGAAATGACTTTTATTTTAAATCAATCATTTATTGCTAAGCTTGTTTACACGTAAAAGCATTAAGCATATTTGATAACAGCTAATCATAAATTGTCAGTTAACTAATTTAAATGATTTCTATTCATCTCCTTAGTTCATTTTTAGATATTTTTATTTGTATATTTTTGTTATCATAATTTACATACACCAAGTCTCTGGTAAACTCCAAATCCAGTGGTACACTGAGTCTCATTAGTCTGTATAGTACATGTTCTCTCTATAGAAGTGGAACAGCCCATGAAGAGACTGACATTGGACAGAGTTATAGACACATCCTGTATAGTGAAGGAAGATGGTGTGACAGTTATGGCAGGGAGAGTAAGTGTGTCCCACATATTTCACAACAAGTCCAAATAATGATAGTCAAACAATTTAGAAAGGCAAACTGACAAATGCAACAAATACACAAATTCTCACCTTTACTAGAGACTCATTCAATACAGTAGCTACACACACACACACACACACACACACACACACACCACACACACCACACACACACAACACACACATCAACTAAATTTAATAGGTACATTAATTCATATTGATAGCTTTTATGTAACCGAATCTTACTTACAAGATAACTCACCTTGAGTAGGGCATGACTTCGCACACACGTCTAAAAACCCAGAGAATATGATGGATAGAGATACAACAACTCCAGCCAATGCTAACACCACCAGTCCTGTCATACACCCTCTCCATATCAACAGTGCACTCATGCGGCACTCATCACGATCTACCTTGTATCGCATTTCTGGACTTGGTTCCTCATGAAATAGCGTGAAAGTCTCCGTGTTGCTCATTGTTAGTGTCTTGTGCCGCATCATTTTGGTTTCATCCATTCCCGCATAGAGAACATTATCTGCCTGAAGTATCCCTGTAGATCCGGCCACACTTCCTGCCACATCCATTCCCTGCTCTTTGAGAGTCACCCCCGACATTTGTTTAAGCACAGAGTCAATGATGCGTGCTTGGCGTTTGTCAGGAAAAGAGCTGTATTGCTGATTCAGTGGGAAAAATGTGTGATGAGATTATTTGAAAATATATAAAACATTCTTATGATACACAGCAATACTATTTTAGAACTTCATGAATTAATAGTGTGCATTAACAACATCAGTGTACGAAAGCTTTTTCATAACCAATTCATAAAGTTATCTACTGAATACAGTGAGTGCTCCCTACCTCACACTAGACCCATCAACTCAATACAGTGTGTGCTCCCAACCTCACACTAGACCCGGATCAACTCAATACAGTGTGTGCTCCCTACCTCACACTAGACCCATCAACTCAATACAGTGTGTGCTCCCTACCTCACACTAGACCCATCAACTCAATACAGTGTGTGCTCCCTACCTCACACTAGACCCGTCAACTCAATACAGTGTGTGCTCCCTACCTCACACTAGACCCATCAACTCAATACAGTGTGTGCTCCCTACCTCACACTAGACCCATCAACTCAATACAGTGTGTGCTCCCTACCTCACACTAGACCTGTCAACTCAATACAGTGTGTGCTCCCTACCTCACACTAGACCCATCAACTCAATACAGTGTGTGCTCCCTACCTCACACTAGACCCATCAACTCAATACAGTGTGTACTCCCTACCTCACACTAGACCCATCAACTCAATACAGTGTGTGCTCCCAACCTCACACTAGACCCATCAACTCAATACAGTGTGTGCTCCCTACCTCACACTAGACTCAACTCAATACAGTGTGTGCTCCCTACCTCACACTAGACCCATCAACTCAATACAGTGTGTGCTTCCTACCTCACACTAGGACCCATCAACTCAATACAGTGTGTGCTCCCTACCTCACACTAGACCCATCAACTCAATACAGTATGTGCTCCCTACCTCACACTAGACCCATCAACTCAATACAGTGTGTGCTCCCTACCTCACACTAGGACCCATCAACTCAATACAGTGTGTGCTCCCTACCTCACACTAGGACCCATCAACTCAATACAGTGTGTGCTCCCTACCTCACACTAGACCCATCAACTCAATACAGTGTGTGCTCCCTACCTCACACTAGACCCATCAACTCAATACAGTGTGTGCTCCCTACCTCACACTAGACCCATCAACTCAATACAGTGTGTGCTCCCCACCTCACACTAGACCCATCAACTCAATACAGTGTGTGCTCCCTACCTCACACTAGACCCATCAACTCAATACAATGTGTGCTCCCTACCTCACACTAGACCCATCAACTCAATGCAGTGTGTGCTCCCTACCTCACACTAGACCCATCAACTCAATACAGTGTGTGCTCCATACCTCACACTAGACCCATCAACTCAATACAGTGTGTGCTCCCTACCTCACACTAGACCCATCAACTCAATACAGTGTGTGCTCCCTACCTCACACTAGACCCATCAACTCAATGCAGTGTGTGCTCCCTACCTCACACTAGACCCATCAACTCAATACAGTGTGTGCTCCCTACCTCACACTAGGACACTTAACTCAATACAGTGTGTGCTCCCAAATTTATACAAACCTGTGCTTGTCTTTGGCTTCTTTCTGTAATGCTGGCTCTGGTGCTTATAGCTGCTATACAAACTTAAACCACTAGTTTATGATACTGTTTATATGATTGCGGTAAACACCCATGTCCCCAAAAATGTTTAGCTAAATTCTTATCGTAAAGAAATAACAACTCCTTGTAATTATATCACGTGGTTACTCGTGCTCATGCTACTAATGACATAACAAACAACAGTAGTTTTTTCCTGTTTATATTTGTATAACCGTTACTGTTGCCATATGTATAATCATAGCGTGTCTGGAGGCAACATGTATTAATTAGGTTATACTCACATATATACAGAATTCAAGTAATAGCAAATTTTTCTCTTCTTAACAGTCAATTTGATTATAACTTAAATTAAGTTATAATTAACTATATTGACTGTTAAAATGAGAAAAAATTGCTATTATTTCAGCCGAGAATGACTGAATCATTGAAAGAATTCAAGTAATTTTACTTCATACATATGGAGAATTTTCCACAATTATTGCAGTTGTTAAAATATACAAGTATTATTATAATATAAAATAATTATAAATAAAATTGTGATGGGTTATTTATTGTAATCTAGTTCTCAATGGCGACTACAATACTACATCCAAAGGCACACTTTCTTGGAAACTGGAAAATGAAGATCAGCTACTTCTCTTAGTCTCTCCGGAAAAGAATAGGATTGCTCCTCCACTCTCAAATCAGGTGCCTCGGTAAAGCATACAGCTCCTCTTGAAGTGAGTCTATTGTGTTAATGTAATGGCTCCCAAGAGACAATTGTCCACATACAACGAATGTCCCTGAGCTGTTTCTGGATGTGAGTCCATGTTAATCTCCACTATGTGTATATGGCTAAGGACATGCACAGTGTGAAAGGAGATGGCTTTACCCCAGCACAGGGCAAAAATTTTAATTTCCTGTAGTCATTTGTATTTTTTCAAATGTCAAATTCAAGAGCTCTGACTTGCTAATTAACTAATTTGTGACTTTTAGTAAAAGAATGATTGGGTTTTTTAAAGAATAATAGGTTGTCTAAACAGAATAATAGGTTAATAAAATTTGATTGTGCAATATTGCAATACAAGAATAGAGTATGTAATAGGCAGGAAAATGAATCATTTAACAAGGCCTAATGTTGGGAACTCAGGTACTTAATAGATATTCCACATGTGCAGAAGAATGTCTCATATATAATTGATCACTGTTTGATTGGTTCTGCTCAACAGTCCCTCCTAGTGTCTATTAGTGAGGCGGAAGCTCAATCCCATGAATAACATGGGTCCTTGTAAACATTGATTGACAAAGGAGTTCAATTCATTCTCCAAGTGTTGGATCTGCCAACGATAACTTGTTACAAATGAATTTTTAGAATAATAGAATTATTCTAAAAATTTCGAGCATAATCCAGCTGGCCCTATTGTTCACGCTATCATCCAGCAATTTACCATATCAACTGCCATCACCAAATCAAAGAACGATTCTCGTTGCTGTCAAGCCTGACCTGTCTTGCTTTCAGGGGGATCTGTTTCTCTCATTACTAAAAAAAATGGCTGCAGACATTTAATCTGAAGACACATACAAGCTGTATATCCCATAATTCACTAGTAGTGAGTCAGAATTTTACTCTAATGATGCAAATTCTAATGAACATGTTTGTGTGAAGTGCTATGTTGTTCTCCTACTCCCATCCATCACACCTCCTCATACACCAGAGGAATTTGTTTAAGCTTAGAGAATCGTTCTTTGATTTGGTGATGGCAGTTGATAAGGTGAATTGGTGGATGATAATGTGAACAATAGGACCAGCTGGATTATCCTCAAAATTTTTAGAATAATTCTTTTTTTTTATTTAAAAAAATTGTGTTATTATTCCACAAGAATAGTATATTACTCTATACATTTTCTTATTATTCTCTTATTATTCCTATTAGAAATATTATATGAAAATAGTGATGATTACAGTAGCTGTATATTATACAAAGTTGGTACGCTATGAAATGAATGAGTAAAAGAATCAGTCTCTCTTATGTTATACTGAATTACTCAATATAGAGAATTCACTACAGCTAGCAATCTTTCAGTGAAAACCTTGAAGGCCCGTGAATATGTTTAATGAATAGAGAAAACATGCTCTGCCACAGCTGAAAAAGTTCAATTGAGAGAAACCTTACCCAAACATTTAGGGGGAAATGTGGAATATGGAATTAAAGAATGTTAGCAAATATGTGAAGAAGTGGACGCAACATCTCTTGTCGGCTGGCAATAACTTACATTTTTTGTCAATTGCGATGCTGTATAATATTTGAGTTGCTCAAGAAGAGAAACCATTTAGCATACTTCTCGAGATGATTTGCTGACTCTGAGCCTGTATGAGGTGACAGTTCTCCCAGTATTTTCAAAATAATTGTTTTCATTTTGGAATTTGGCCAAACTATCCTAGCTGCTTTTATGAAGATCTACTTTATATCTACATTTCTAAATGTTTAAGTTCTTTAGGTGTGAAAAGAAAAAGAGGAAAAAAAATAGCACTCTTGTTTTTCTTTTATAGCTAGCTAATTAAGGATTATATGGATTTATTATTCTCATTTTCCCTTTATTATTCTTTTAAATGCTTATAATTATTCCACCCTGCAATTCAAGTCTATTATTCCAGAAAAAATGCTAGCATAATCTGGCAGGCCTAGTTAACACGATTATCATTTTTAACATCTTGATGGCCACAACATAATATTATAGATACCTATTCTGTTATCTTTACAGTACCCAAATACATATCTTCACCCCATGCATGACTGGAACTGTTCCTATTAAGCATACTCCAATCAATTCTTTGAAGTGTGATACTTCAGCTAGTATGCAGGCCTTACTGGGTTGTGCAGGTTTGTAGCTCAGCTCACCCCAGGACGGCCTTAAGCACCACACAATTAAAACCTGCATGGTTGGTGTTGTGACTTGAGCAATGAATCGTACTGTGTGTAATTACATGTCTGTGGTTTGTGGTATTGTGGTTTACTATAGAATTCCTTTGTGCACTTAAAAACCTAGGTTCTATCTCATTTTACCAGTTAGTCATTGTCAGTCATTTTCATTTGTGCTATCACCTTTTGTATTTAATATTATGGTTATACCTGATTAAAGACTTTGATATAATTAGCAAGTAACTATTAACAGTGTGCATATCAGGTTATAACAGTTGGTATCCGCCTCCACATTGAGCATGGCCTGTCTTCACTGTGCAGATTGCATTAATTATCCCCACACTAGGCCAAAACAGAAATTTCCTGCATGTCCCACACTATAGGAAATGTTTCTACCCTGCAACATGCAGGAAATTTCAGTTTTCACCTAGTGCTAGTCAGCACATGTTGATTTGGGGGAGGATATCCAGGCAGCTACCCTAGCCAAAGTTAACTGGTTGGTAAGTATTGTGGGTGGGGAGGGGCATTCAACAGATCCACAAGCAAAGAACAGAGTGAGAACTTTCCACCCACCCACACCTTTACATGGGAAAAAACACAAATTCCAAGTCTGTAGTTGATAAAGTGGCTGCTGGTATTAATGATGCTTCAACCCACTCCTTTAATTATTCCCAGTTAGCACCTGTTAATTGGGGAGGAGCGGTTCCAGGTAGCTACCCTAGTCAAACCAACTCAGCAACTAGTGCTGCGTAAATCAGACAAATAGTGGACATTAGAAACTAACTGGTTAGCATGTAGAGTGGGAACTGCAGGATTAAGAGGGAATGCATTGAACCTACATGTATCTATAGCTTACACTAGAACAAACAGAATAAAGAAAAGTAGAAATTTGTCCTAGCTATATCTAGTTTAAATAATAGTGATTAACTCAATCAATAAGGACTACATTCCAAATAGGAATACACTCATACTTGCTACACCAAACATTTATTATATCATAGAACACTGCCTGCATATGAATACCATCAGTTAGTGACCACTCCTACTTGAAATCTTCATTCAACTATAGCTGCCTTAGCATAGGTTGAGCATATGAATTCATAATAACCAATTCTGGTTCATTAATTAGTTTGTGGTTATATAATTCATACATGAACAAGAATTGCTGGATGATAGAGTGATGGTAACAGGTACACAAAGTTATGATGAGGTAAAGAAAATCTAATAAATGGCTCAAATAAGAAAAATAACCAGACTACTAATTACAGGGGCAGCAGAATAATTATGGTGAACTGGTAATGGTGGCTGTGGATGTGATACTAGAGAATGCACTGCATCGAGTCACTCTGAGTCCACATGTCTCTGGTCGACGTTCTGCATTTGCTCCGGCAACAGATGTCACCACATAACACAGACACTCTACTGCATTGCTAGTACTGTCTATAGAGAGAACCCAGGACAGGCCATTCCGATCTGAACTAGCTGGAGTCTCCCTCACACAGGATATGTCCATGATGAACTCCTGTGTAAGTAATCAGTAACATTATAAACACTAATACAATTTTCCGTCATTCTCGGCTGAATTGATTCTATCACCATCATCATTTACCCCAGGTCTCTGGTAAGTAGCTCCAGATCTAGTGATACACTGAGCCTCAGTGGTCCCTATAGTACATGTTTCCTCTATAGAAGTGGAACAGTTCATGAAGAGACTGACATTAGACAGAGTTATAGACACATCCTCCATCATGGGAGGAGGGGGCATGGCACTCATGGCAGGGGAAGTGGGTGTGATCATTTCATCTGTCATAGTAGGAGCAACTTGAGTTGAACCAGAACTAGGAGAGATGACTGGGTTAATAACTGACTCCTGACACACACACACACATACACACATTAAATTCATCCCATGAATCAGTCGTTCTTGGCTGAAATAATTATAAAAACAGCAGCTTTTTTTAAAGGTCATTAATGTTTCATTAATACTTAACCTGATGAAGAGGATGTCAGCAAAATTTAGAAACATCGGTTTAAGTTGTAAATTAAACATATATTGGCTACACAGAGGGGAAAAAAAACCCTACTATTATTTGATTTACCTCTTCTACAACCAGAGCTAATTAATATCTATGTTGGCATAAGTCTAAAAATTTTAAGTGGTAAAATGTTATCGGCATGTTAAAATATTTAGAGCATATACAATTGTTACTCACATAATTCTACTTTTTAATTTTCATATTAGCTTCTACTGTTCCACTGGCAAGGGAATGAATTAAGCTTTTTTCTCTGTCCACATGCGTAGTTGTATGATAGCTAAGTATCTTAAATTAGTATACATATGTATTAATGGACATAAAACAGTCTGTAAAAGGTGACACAGAAGCTTCACTTGTGTTTATGGCTATGCTAACAACAAAATGGAATTTTAAAATTCTGTTTAAACCAGATAATGTGCGAAGCTACATCAAGTTTTTTCATCTTTCGTAGACTTCATCTATATAATACGCTTGTGTGTCAGTAATGTAGATGACCATTCATGAGCTGATCAGTGTTGGTAAAGTATCATCATTACCTGAATGGGAAAAGTGTTTGACAAGGGGAAAAAAATGGGAGAAAACAGCTTAGACTAGCTTGAAGTGCCCTATTAACTAACCTCTAGTACTTCATAAATGATTACGTTTGCAGAGACCCTATTCCCAATTGACTACATGTATGTGCACGCATTGTAGAGGAGCTACCAAACACATGGTTAATTGCACGGAGATGGAATTTCAGGCGACTTTTGGGTCAGAGGCTATGTGGTTATATTTTTACGATTACCACTTCATGCCGACGTGGCAAGGCCGAGGTTCAGCTGTGATAGGAGCTATTGAACTCTAACGACACTAAGCAGTGTTCGTTAGCGGAGTGGTTCATCTGACACTCCAGAGAACCTTGGAAAGGACTTTACCTACCTCTACTGGACACTGTCCATCCTGTGGTCTGAATTAGGAAAATCCCAAACAGAAGCCATTGCGCATTTAAAGTCAAGTACGAAATTCTGACGAAATCAAAAAAAAATGTATAAGAGTCAATGGGAATAGTGAGGTTCTCTTTCTTCTGCTGCATAAATTGGTTTGCTTTTTTGTGGTAAGACCTGACAAGGTAACAATACAATATACCAGAAGTCATGTGATAGTAGTAAGTCTAACTTTAAGATCACGCTTTTCTTATTTAAACTGGACGCTCCATATGAGTTACTGTGTACCCTCTACCAGTGACAGGGGACAGTGACAGGAGACAATACAATGGCTACTTACATTGAGACGTGATTCCAACTCATTGATTTTATCTTGTAGATTTTACACGCACAAGAAAATAATTAACAGTCAACTTGTACAGTAGACAGAATAGGAACATGGAACACAGCACGCACTAATACAAACACACATACATACACCTGCACAGAAACACATAGATCTTCACACAAACACACATACATACACCTGCACACAAACACATATCTTCACACAAACACACATACATACAATCACTCACCTGTACCAAAGATTGTGTACTTGAATCTGATGTCGTAGCTACACACACACACACATACACAGAATGACCAGTTAATCACGTACACACACTACTCTATCTACAGTGAACAAGCTGTAGAAACCATGCAACACTACAGCCTATGCTTCCCTCACCTTGCGTTGGGCATGACTTGGCGCACACGTCTACGAACCCAGTGAATATGATAGCTAGAGCCACCACAGTTCCAGCCAATGCCAGCACCACCAGTCCCGTCACACACCCTCCCCATAGCAACAGTACACATGTGCGACACTCATCACGATCTACTTTGAATTTCATTTTAAGATTTGGTTCCTCATTCGAAGTCTCTGTATTGTTCATCGTCACAGACTTTTGCTGCAACTCATTGGCTGCATCTATTGCAGTGTACAGGTCATTGTCAGCCTGCATGTTTCCTGCCACTCCCACTCTCTGCTTTTAATTACTCCTGGATATTTTATTGGCACAAACTCAATGACACTTGCTTTGTATTCGTCAGGTATCAAGTCAGAGGGCAGGATGTGGGTGTGGTTTGACAGCTGAGGCACCTCAGATAAGGAGTTGCTGAAAGAGAGAAGTATCAAATAATGGGTTTGTCAACCCACTCATTAACTTGTCATAATTTTAAATTATTATTGTTGTTATTATTATTATTAGATCCCGTTGCTATATTGTTACTAGGTGTACTAACTTGGTAAGTGTGCACTATTTTTTGCCTTTAGGTATATGAACTGTGCATACTAACCACCCTTGGGGTATTGCTATTTTTGAGTTTTAGTTTAATAGAATAGGCCAGATAAAGCCAGGAGCCTTGCTATGTGAGGCCCTGATATGATATGTGAGGGTCTACTACCCTCTCATATCTGACCTATATGGGACCAGCCCTAGTTCGGATAACTCTCCTGCTGACGCTCATACCACAGGAATTTACCATAGCTAGCTGCTTAACTGCTTACCCATGGTAGAGTTAGATCTGGAGATAACTTCTGGCAGCTACAATGCTAAAGTAAACTTGCCGGTGTGCTTCAATTGAATTTTAATTGAATTTTAATTTTGGGCCGGAAACACATGCCGGAAACACACCGCCATTTCTGAGAAAATGCTGATAAACAAAGTTGCTAGTGGAAACTGGGCATGGGTGGCCAGGTAAACGGGATCTAAAATAGTTAGAGCATATGTGACCGGATTTGTGAAAACCCGGCTAAACGCGGCATCTAAAGTTTTCTAATTTATTCTACCAGTAGGCTGCACGGGGCCTTGGGATGCCTTCCTCTGATTTATTCTACCAGTAGGCTGCACGGGGCCTTGGGATGCCTTCCTCCTAATTTGGAAGCTGTAGCACAAGCCGTCTTCGCCCTACGCACTACAACACTTCAGTATTATTGCTAAGCTTATTAATGCTGATTTCGAAAAAACGACGGGTAAAGGCGTTGCTAAGGTCAGGGGGCGTGCCTTGTGTCCGTATACTATTACTGCGTGTCTCCGGAACACTATGGAATAAACTGGTTACAGGCGGATTGAAAGAAGTCTAAAGGCTTAATGCAGGGCTCCTTAAGAAACTATGATGACGAGAATTGCGTGAGTACGTGAATTATGTAGAATTATAGTAAGTGAATTAGTTAGCTACAGTTTTTTCCCCGGCTGTTAGTGAAAAGCCCGCCAATAATTTCTTAGCAACTCTCCGTACACGAGTCCAACCGGCTAGTGTTTCTAGCCTCCTAGTGTGAGTTCTGGAGCACGCCAGAGCTTACAACTGCGTCATCAGCTAGAGCTAACTGGTGTCTATCCATTTCTGCCATAGAAAAAAATTGTTTGCCGCGTTTAGGCGGATTTTCCCAAATCCGGTCACATATTCTCTAACTCTCTAACGCGCTTATTCTCTAACTATTACTTATTATTATTATTGTTATTATTATTTATTATTATTATTATTATTTCTGTGAAAGAGAGAGAATACATCTAATTATTATCATTACTATTGTTATTATTGTTATCATTATTATTATTATTATCACTATTATTTTATTAATTTTATTACTTTATTTTTCTAATTACCCTTTTGGCTCTTCCTTTTACCCATATGTCCTAGCGGCCAATGATGATTCAAACTGTAATTTAATGTATAACTACGTGGCTATGCAGCTGGTTGTCACAGAAATGACGTAGTAACAATTACTGTCTACAACACAAAGACTCTTAACAAACATTTGTGCTACATTCTGTAATTCTTTCACTTACTTGCAGGCTATCACACATACACACACACACACATACACACAAAATAATGCTTCACTGTTTCAGTATAACTAAGTTTCTTCTTTATCATTATGAGCTTACCTCAACCAACCTGCCAATTTGGATAGTTCGTACTCCTCTCTCTGACCTGTTGTATGTAGCTGTTTCTACCAGCACAACACTACTGACTGAAACCAACACTAAATTTTAGCAAGCTGTACTGTTATTGTTCTGAAACAAATTCCCAAACACACTGTTGTTATACACGCTGCATGACTAACACCAAACAAAATATTTATTAATACAAAAATTAATTGGTTTGTGTGGGACACCGCCCACTGAATGAACAGACAATTTTTGGTTCACTTGACACTCTAACTTGTTTCAAAACTTCCATTTATTGAGCGTGTTTAGAACATTCTATAATTCACACACATGTGTTTATTGAGCATGTGCAATGTAGCACACTTTATTTATGTTTCACCCGTGGGTGGACTGGCTATATATTGCATGGCTTGGTCCACTCCTTTTTTAGTCAGTCTCACCATATGTTCACCTGCATCATTGTATAACTAAAATATTGCATCTATAACTTCCTGGACGCCCCTGGGTGGTTAGGAGGAGCTATTAGTTAAATGATCAAGAGGCAGGAGATTGGTTATAGACCGACTGTGGTGGCTGTCCCACACTTAAAGTAAAGTCAGCTTAAGACCCTCCACAGTTTGATTTGATAGATCATAGGTTTTACTAAATGAATGGCAGTTAAATAAATATATACATATGCACACACAGAGAGAGCATATAAACCATTATTGCAAGTTATTATTCAGACATTATTATAATATTGAAAGCAGAGAACACACTATGTGTTACCTAACACCTCAATTGTGTTAAAATGTCCTTTATCGTAGGGACCTGTTAATGTATTAACTGTCGTACACTTTAATCACTGCACGTTCAACTATTTGTCACATTATGGACACATTTATAATCAAGGCAGTTAACTACATGAAGATTTTACCCTTCCTTGTGCTGGACGTACTTGCAAAAGGCTGACCAATGAAGTTTTGTCTTTGAAGTAAGGTGGAAGAATATAACCACTGCACACCTCTATATACTCCTGGACTTCCTCTAATCTTCTCAAAGTGCTAGCTGCTGACAGAAGCAACACAAATAACAAGTTCCACAGGTCGCAGGTTAGTGTAATAAATATTTGCTATTATTATGATTATTTCAGCTGAGAATGACTGAATTAATAATATTCATTTGATTCAGGAGAATAATCACAAGTTGGTTGGCTTAGTATTTACATGAGTGCCACAGACTAGTTGAAATCAGGCCAATCAGACAAATGAAGTGCTCTGACATCAAATCAATAATAAGTTTATAGTGCACGAAACTAAATGAAAAATGATGTAACAATGTATACTTCCTCTTGGGCTAGAGTTATTGACCACAAAGTTACACTCTGAGTGATCTATATAGAGTCCCCCCACACAGCCAGCTGATAATTTAGCAGCTATTTAGATGGGTTGGATCTGTTTTGAAGGTAACTGAAAAATCCTGATCTAACAAGCTAGGCTGATTTGTTGCCTTCTGCTCACCATGAGATATCTTGAGTTATCTCATGGGTTAAAAACCTAAAAATAATTGCATATTATGTATTTCATCATTAGCTCATTTTTTCTCACGAACCTGTTTCATTTTTTTTTCATGGTTAAGTGTACCTATTCACTAAAGTTTGGCAAATTATACTGGCATAATTTCTGGCATAATGAATGGTTTTATAGATACTAACATATGCTAGCATAATTAGTGTAATTATGAGTATAATGAGATAGCTAGTTTTTGGGGGGGAAAATTATTATTTATTTTTATTACTGCAACAGTTGTAGTCTCCCAGAGATTAGTTTGGGAGTTTTTAATGAATCATTGAGTTTACTAAAAACCCTCTATGTTTGTAATTCTACTGGAATAATCCAATATCACTTTCTATTAAAAAAATTAATATTTTCAGATCCAGCCCATCAGGATGCAGATCAACAACTCACACGTAACAGTGGCCATATCAGGATCAATTAGTCGGTGTTTAATACAGGCATTCCTATCGTTGTGAATGTTGGTTGAGGGTGACCTTCCAACTCTTCCACGGACAGGTTCAAGTAATAATATATTCAATGAGAGCATTGCTTAGCATTATGTAGGCATATAACATATGAATGTGCATAATTCACCAACTCTAATTATTCACTCCTTTACATTATTAGACATACAATACTTTGTCAATTGGTTTTGTTCTTATTTAATGTTCTTCAATTCCTGATTTTAGGCAGTTCATCAGTCACATTGATAATGTAATTACTGGTAAATGAAATATAGTCTAATAGGAAAATACAATAGTAGTATTTTTCCATAGTAAAAATATGGGATAGGGTCGGGTTGCTTAAGGCCTGTCGGTCCTCACGGGCGGAAAATGGGTCTGGGAGTTATCCCAGATCTTCAGGTCGGCCACCAGGTCCTATTCTGGAAGCTGTATTAAGGCCACACCCTAGACTACTTGCAGTCAAAGCAGGTTGAAATTAGTAACTAATAACGCACATGAACACAAAATAGAAGAAGATACATTATAGAACTGCGTTTCAACGAGGGTCGTGCACTTATAACTAAGTTGCCCACGGCACACCTGGCCACATGAACAATGCATATAATTATGCACCTAGCTAACTAGGCCCCTCACATGTTTTAAATGTTCGTTTGTTCTCTTCGCCTCTTCCTCTAATCTCATTTAAGTTGTGTTAAACCTCCAGCCCCACAGAATATATAGCCATTTCAAACCCTTCTTGAAAAGAGCCCCCCTCTTAACAAATCTGAGATCCGCCACTGGTGGATATGGCTTAGATATTTCAACTCAGGCTTATTTCCTCTGCTCTGCGAAAAGAATTAGACCATTAGTTGAAATTATTCACCATACAACTCTAACGCATGTGTTATCTGAGGTTAGCGAGCTAGCAATGTACGGACTGAGATAACAAATGTGCCCTGAAACTTATGGGTTCTCACATGTACAAAATTTAACCAAACTATTGCATAGGAATCAAGGCTTCATATATAGTAGGTTGTTGATATAATTTCAAATTCAAACCTGAAGAAATAAATTGAAAAGCAACAATCCACCAAAAATTCTGTCAAGAATAATAAAATGCTGGACTAATTGCTCTGCTGCTGCTTTGATATAGTATAATTGGTCTGCATAAAATAGTAGTAGTGAAAATTCAACTTAGCATAAAATTAGTGAGGTGTGCTCTTTAAAAGATTGCAATTATTGTTTGGAGTATAAGGAAAGTCAGGCCAGAAAAAAAAAATGGTTATAAATTGAAATATAGTAGCTAAAAAATGAGGGATCATCTGAAAAAAAGGGGGACTCCTACAACACCAGTAGAGCCCCCCCACCCCCCCCACCCCCACCACCCCCCCCCCCACCCCACCACCCCCCCCCCACAACCTCACCCCAGGATAGCACTCCCCAGGCCAGTTGTAACTAGTGGTGTTTCAATTGAGATGGCTTCAATGAGTGTAAAAATCCTAAGGGCTCCCCAACCCCCAGCTGATAATTAGCAGCTGCTCTAACCTTTAACTGGGTAGGCTTCACTGGTAGGGGTGAGGGGGGAAGGCAGCCTGCAGGTGCTACAACTACTAAGGGTAATGAGCTTGCTCAACACAGCTTGGGGTGATAACTTGAGTTGTCTCACAGGGTCACTACTTAAAAATAACATGGGAAGATATTACATGGTATCGAATTATCATGATGTATGTAAAAATAATACTACTTATCACATCCAAATGAATCCTCTTGGTAAAAATTTATTAGCGTAACGATACCTGGAAGTCCCTATATCTATCTTGGACTGACTCACCATGGTCCTTCATCATTTGTAATATCTTGAGATCAGAGTGATCTGCTTGGCTAGGTCAGAATTTCGGTACGACTGGGCAAGAAGATAGAGTGAAGTGAATTTCGAATGTACAAGTAATCACAGGAGGACTAATGAGGCCACTTTATGATGACCATACAGTTGGATCAACATGACATATATGAAAAGGACTTCAATGTGCTGCAAGTTTTTAGTCTTAGTTGTATGTGCTCCAGTGGTACAATAATATAATTATTGCAGATTTGATATTTTTATTGCAATATGTCCGCATCACGCGAGTGTATTCTCCCATATTGTACGGTTTATATTGTACGCTACTTGTAGCGCGCGCGTAGCGAGTAAAATCAATGAAAATTGTATTGTAACCGGTTGAGAAAAATTTCAAAGAAGCAATAAATCACTTATCACACTCGTCGTACAATATGTGAATGATATTTTACTCTCACGCCACATTTTCACTCGCCTTTGGCTCGTGAAAATATTTTGCGTGCTCATAAAATATTTTCCCATATTGTACTCTGACTCGTGCTATAAGTATTATATATATATATAATAATATAATATATATAATATTATATATTAATATATTATACATATTATTCATTTGATACACGAGAATATCATGAGTCTATTGGCTTGGTATTTGCAGGAGTGCCGCAAGCACGAGCATAAATACAGCCAATCAGACGAGTGATATTCAGCTATATCTAATCAATAATACATTTAATATGTACTGCTCATGCTTGAATACCATAGTAACAAGTTTCTTGTGCAATGAACATGGTAATCCATTGTGCTAACTCTGAACACAGGTGATATGGGATAATATTGCCTTAAAGTCACATCCTGTCTGCTTTAATGCATTTCCTATGTGGTAACAGATATTACAGGCCCTGTTCAGTACATCAGAGATTTCACAAACCGTCATTTAGGATTCAGGAATATTCCTTGTAAGTTAGAATTGAGAAAACATTTGCAACATTGTAGTAATTTACTCCAGGTCTCTGGTAAGTGGCTCCAAATCCAGTGGTACACTGAGCCTCACTTGTCCCTATAGTACATCTTCTCTCTATAGAAGTGGAACAGTCCATGAAGAGACTGACATTGGAGAGAGTCATAGAGACGTCTGAGGGAGGGGATATGATAACAATCGACTCCTAGCACACAAACACAAACACAATAACTTGTGCACACACTATAGATCCTTTTCCCTATACTAAACTCATGACAATCTGCTTCCAATCCATATCACTATATTCATCACTTAAAAAGTGATAATTGTCATCAGCGTATTATTAACGGTTTTTTAACTTTACCAAGTTTGCTTTCATGTTACTGCTCTGTCCACAAGAGAAACAAAAGTAATGATTACATTCTTCTCTAACATTCCCTACATCAACCAATAAGCAATGAGCTATTTAGGAAATGAACTGACAATAGCTTCCCATAAGAAGGTAAACCTAACTAGGGCAGATTAGATGTGAGGAATGTATTACCATCACACACACACACACACACACATACACACACACACACACCATTAATTCATGTGACAGGAGGTGACTAATCAATGGCCACTTACATTGAGACGTGATTCCAAATCATTGACTTTATCTTGTAGACTCTACAAACGCAAGAAAGTAATGACTAGTCAAACCATAGCTTGATTCTGTGATACACAGAGCACACACACACACACACACACAGAGGAATACTTGTGCACAGATACACAAATTCTTACCTCTACCAGCGATAGTGTACCTACATCCGATGCCATGTCTACACACACACACACACACACACACACACACACACACACATTGTTTATTATGTTATATTATACACAACTAATTCCTTCTACACTCAGTGAACCAGTAGTTTAACCAATGCTAATATTACACAGAGTAAATAGTAAATGAGCAACCACATCTCTCCAGGATGCTCCCCGCACTCACCTTGTGTTGGGCATGACTTGGCGCACACGTCTACGAACCCAGTGAATATGATAGCTAGAGCCACCGCAGCTCCAGCCAATGCCAGCACCACCAGTCCCGTCACACACCCTCCCCATAGCAACAGTGTACATGTGCGACACTCATCACGATCTACTTTGAATCTCATTTTAAGATTTGATCCTCCATTCGAAGTCTCTGTATTGTTCATCGTCACTGACTTGTGCTGCAACTCATTGGCTGCATCTATTGTAGTGTACAGGTCATTGTCAGCCTGCATGTTTCCTGCCACTCCCACTCTCTGCTTTTAATTACTCCTGGATATTTTATTGGCACAAACTCAATGACACTTGCTTTGTGTTTGTCAGGAATTTGTTATATTTGTGGAACTCAGAGGGCAGGATGTGGGTGTGGTTTGACAGCTGAGGCACCTCAGATAAGGAGTTGCTGAAAGAGAGAAGTATTAAATAATGAGTTGTCAACCCACTCATTAACTTGTCATAATTTAAAATTATTATTGTTGTTATTATTATTATTATTATTATTATTATTATTACTATTTCTGTGAAAGAGAGAGAGTACATCTAATTATTATCATTACTATTGTTATTATTGTTATCTTTATTATTATTATTAGCTATCACTGTTATTTTATTTATTTATTACTTTATTTTTCTAATTACCCATTTGGCTCTTCCTTTTACCCATTTAGCTTTCCCACTATCTCCAATGATTAGTAGCAGTATATTAAGTTACAACTGGCTAAAACTTGCTTTCTTCAATCGAATCTTTACTTCTGTGGCTTCTACAACTCATTGAATTAATATAATATTCCAAAGACTTCAGCAAATTAAAACACCACACCCTTTCACAAATAACCCTCGATCTTATCCTATGTGTTAGTGGCCTACGATGATTGAAACTGTAATTTAATGTATAACTACATGGCTATGCAGCTGGTTGTCACAGAAATGACGTAGTAACAATTACTGTCTACAACACAAAGACTCTTAACAAACATTTGTGCTACATTCTGTAATTCTTTCACTAACATTCAGGCTATCACACATACACACACACACACAAATAATGCTTCACCGTTTCAGTATAACTAAGTTTCTTCTGTATCATTGCGAGCTTACCTCAACCAACCTGCCAATTTGGACTAGTTCCTACTCCTCTCTCTGACCTGTCGTATGTAGCTATGTCTACCAGCACAACAATACTGACTGAAACCAACACTAAATTATAGCAAGTTGTACTGTTATTGTTTTGAAACAAGTTCCCAAACACACTGTGTTTGGGTGCTGTTATGTTTACAGTTTATAAATTCCCACTGCTATGTACTATCAAAGAATACTGACAACTGATTGTCAGCCCACATCTACTTAAAATGATCTGATTACTTGTGCATGTACTATGACAAGCAATAGCAAGTTTTGCTCTGTCTATGTAACATTGAACCAAGGATGCAACTAACAATGTTGGTATACACACTGCATGACTAACACCAAGCTAAATATTTATTAATACAAAAATTAATTGGTTTGTGTGAGGACACCGCCCACTGAATGAACTGACAATTTGTTATTGGTTCACTTGACACTCTAACTTGTTTCAGAACATTCCATTTATATTGAGCGTGTTTAGAACATTCTATAATTCACACACATGTGTTCATTGAGCGTGTGCAGTGTAGCACACTTTATTTATGTTTTATTTATGTTTCACCCGTGGGTGGACTGGCTATATATTGCATGGCTTGGTCCACTCCTTTTTTAGTCAGTCTCACCTCATGTTCACCTGCATCATTGTGTTACTAAATTATTGCATTTATAACTTTCTGGACGCCCCTGGGTGATTAGGAGGAGTTGTTAGCTAAATGATCAAGAGGCAGGAGATTGGTTATAGACTGACTGTGGTGGCAGTCTACCACGCTTAAAGTAAAGTCAGCTTAAGTCCACAGTTTGATTTGATAGATCATAGGTTTTACTAAATGAATGGCAGTTAAATAGATATATACATATGCACACAGAAAGAGCATATAAACCATTATTGCAAGTTATTATTCAGACATTATTATAATATTGAAAGCAGAGAACACACTATGTGTTACCTAACACCTCAATTGTGTTAAAATGTCCTTTATCGTAGGGACCTGTTAGAACTGTCGTGCATGTTCAACTATTTGTCACATTGTGGACACATTTGTAATCAAGGCAGTTAACTAGTCTCGCGTAGCCAGACCCTTTACCAACCGTAACCGCTACGCGGGGAAGGAAAGGGTCTGGGAACATACAATACAACGACTTGTTCAGCAGCACCCCAAAAAGGGTGCTCCAATTATCACATTCCAATGCTTGCGGTAGCCAATGACGTCACGGCCACGGCCGGGTAGCAGCTCTCCTATTCATGCTGGTACGTTTATTGCTTGCCCGGAGTGCTTATAAAGAGCCTACGAAAACAATTTCACCAGTTTGACGAAGTCACGCAACGTTCTCACCCTCCCAGATGTGATGTTGACGTCACACAGTATACCGCAAGCTTGCTGGAATGTGATAATTAAGCACCCTTTTTGGGGTGCTGCTGAACAAGTCGTTGTATTGTATGTTCCCAGACCCTTTCCTTCCCCGCGTAGCGGTTACGGTTGGTAAAGGGTCTGGCTACGCGAGACTAGCAGTTAACTACATGAAAATTTTACCATTCCTTGTGCTGGACGTACTTGCAAAAGGCTGACCAATGAAGTTTTGTCTTTGAAGTAAGATGGAAGAATATAACCACTGCACACCTCTATACTCCTGGTCTTGCCCCTAATCTTCTCAAAGTGCTAGCTGCTGACAGAAGCAACACAAATAACAAGTTCCACAGGATCAAGCTGTGACAGATATATGGAGTAATAATGGAAAACTCAATGTATGTGGACACAGAGAAGGTACGCTACTATTTTGATTAAGGTCATAGAGATGAACAAATTTACTCTATTGAATATCAATGACAGAATCATACTGGACCTACTTGGCATTGCCAGCTATGGCTATCTCTGTATATCTACTGTCTTAAATCACTTCTGAAGCACTGCAAGGTTAGTTGTCTAAACATGGACTGCTTTCTAGCTAAAGAGTAAATTGTATGAATCATGTGTTGGGACTAATGCCCACTGGCACAACAACAGTGAAAGTACAGGAAGAATAGAGCCATAAATTCAAAATGAAGGCCTTCACAAACTCTAGTGTATAGGGAATAGGGGGTGGGGAGTATATACCTTCATTTTCCAGCTTCCCCATACTCAAAATTACAGCATTCATCTTATAATTATTTTATGGTAATTACTCTCAATAAAAAGCAAATTTTCCTCCCAAACTTGTTAAACATAGAGGGTTGATGAACTTACCGGAGCTTATCCTCAAACAAGCATTTCTACCTTTATCACTTTCTTGCAGTTGGTATTCAACACAAATGGAGATACTGGAAGTGTATGATGAATTGGGCACATCTCTAATTCAAGGAAAAAAAACTGCTTTGGAAATGTGAAATGTTGACTATAAACCATATATCTAACTTAATCTGAGTATGTGTGTGTGGAGTGTATGTGAGTGTGTGTGTGAGTATGTGTGTGTGGAGTGTATGTGCATGATGAGTGTGTTGAGATGATGATTATTTAATTGAATGGAAAATCTACTATCAGACATTATTTTGAAGTCTTCTGATTTGGTGTACTGGATTCCTCCTGTACATTGAATATGCTGTGTTTATACTGTTTGATATTGTAGCAATTCACACCTGTATATGGCTCACTTCTCACTCTAAAATATTGCCACAATCTATTTGGGTGCAATTAAAATTTTAATTTGAATATAATGTAAATAGTTGTAGTCAAGCATTGGATGAATTATTTTTGAGTACTGTTTAGGTACATTTCAAGTAGCTACTTGCAAATTTTTAACAAGTAGGAATTTTGAGATACTTGAAGAGAAGGGTGAGGCCAGGGCCACTCCGATCCATGTCTCAAAACAGAGGATGCTTTAGTGTGTTGTGTTGTGTTGTTGTTTGTTTTGTTTTGGGGGGGGGGGGGTTGTGGGGTGTGTGTGTGGGGGGGGGGGGGGGGGGGAAGACTTTAGAAGTACTGTTTTTAAGCTGAAATTAAACAGTACCTAATCAACTTCTAAATGACAGTGCAAAAATTGTTTTTCTGGCTTGCCAACGACAGCATACAAAAACCCTCACAAGTTTCAATGTCTTCCTTTGTGGCAACAAGCATTAGGTTCTGTTCAGAACATTATTACAGGACTAAGCCTCTACACAGGGTATATCTAACAAAAGATGACCTTTACCAGGTGAGTGTTTTGGCTCAATCTTATGGATATAATTTGGAAAAATACAAAGGACCTCTGATTCTTAACAATTAGACAAGTACAATAGGAAATTACTTCTGAAGTTGCCAAGTTAATGTTGACAGTGGATATGAATTTACAATAACTATTCATTTGTTTGCAGTAACTAAACAATTTTGTTTACACAACAAGAATTGCTGGAGGATAAAGTGATGGTAATGGGCACACAAAGTTATGATGAGGTAAAGAAAATCTAATAAATGGCTCAAATGAGGAATTATCCAACAGGACACTATGGTGAACCGGTAATGGTGGCTGTGGATGTGATACTAGAGAATGTACTGCATCGAGTCACTCTGAGTCCACATGTCTCTGGTTGACGTCCTGCACTAGATCTAGTAGCAAGCTTCACTACATAACACAGACACTCTACTTCATTGCTAGTACTGTCTATGGAGAGAACCCAGGAGAAGGCATTCTGATCTGACATATTACCAGTAGTTGGAGTTTCCCTTACACAGGATATGTCCATTATAAATTCCTGTAATATAATTAATTAGATATAATACAGGATACAACACATCACTACCAAATCATTGGAATGTCATATTAACTGGACCAATAATCTAATTATCAATAGACCTTTTCACTAAGCATTGCGTTAGCAAGATCAATTGAGTTCATTATGGCCACTGAGCTGGTGAAAAGACAGGGCATATAAACTATTCCATTTGGATGTTGTAACTGATAAACTAGTGATGTGTGCTTCAGCACAAATGGTGAGCTAGTTAGCCTAGTGTTTGAAGGAGAGAGCTAACTATGAGGTACAGCTTATTGCATAGGTTTAATAGTGGGAAATTGAAATGTGTTAACTTGACTTACACATTCAATGACGACAAACAAAAAAGTACTGCAGGATCTGCTAAACTTGTATAAATGAAACACAATGTTCAGGCATTCTAGTCTGCTCCAATATTAGCTTGGGACCTGCAACTCACTGTCTGGCAGATCCATTTCTTTGTTATCAAGACACTTTACCAACTTACATAATTAGTGGTGCAGACGAAAAACGGGGTTGTACATACCATATAAAATTAAGAAAAAATGAAAAAAAAATAAACACCACGGAAGCTCGATTGTGAAATCCTATAAGTGTCTCACTCGCCAAATATATATTAGAATAGCTATTCCTCTAATTATTGGTGCGTTCAACAATGCCGTCACAATGAGTGAACAAATTCACCAAACAAATTCAATTAACAATACAGGTACTGGGTTATCACATATTGACAATATCGTTATTTCTTAGTCTTAGCAAATCTTTATAGTAACAGTTCTGTAAATGGAAAAAATTAAGGTATGGTATCAATAGTTATGGTTAGAACTGTTTTATTTTGGATATTTTTTAATAAAAAATGATTCACACACTCTCTCTATAAATAATATATATTACATATATATAATATTATAGTATTTATTACATGAGTCATAGTGTGATCTGATGAAATATTTCATGATCGGGCTAATTTATTTTCAAGAGCCAGAGGCTAAGTGAAAATAAAGCCTGAGAGTGAAACAAGCCATATCACTCTAAAGAGTGTAAAAAGTGGTTTGTTCCACACTATATATCTTCACTGCTGTAGTTAATACTAAAGGACTGGTGGTAACTCTCTGCTAAAGTTGGTTTATAGAGGCTACCCAAACCCTCAACTGATATTTTAGCAGCTGCTCTACCATGTCAAGTACCTCACAAGAGGAAGGTAGCTGTAAAACCAAGGAAAGCAACAAGTTTGGCCAGTTGCTATAATGATAAGGGTTTGCTTGCACAGGACATGTGAAATAACAAAGTGAAATATCCATGAGTTATTTCACAGGTCATGTACCTAAAGATACATGTATCATTGTGAAGATATCTAGGGGGTGGAATACATAAATATAATTATATATATAACTGTAGATAAATGGAGGGAACCAAACTCACAACAAACCTTACATTAATTAAATAATGTCTTCCTAGGCCATTCCTTTTAATACTGGCTGTTATGTGATAACATGTGAGCTCAATAACTAATAGATAATCTAGACTTCACCATTTATACACATTCTCTTTCAAGCACTCTGTCAAGCATTCATCTGGCGTTGAAAAGATGTTTGTATGCAGTCGTGAATAAGAGAACACCCATAGCTACACTCATCATACTATAACCATGTGATGAAATGACTTCTATTTTTAATCAATTCTTTATTGCTAAGCTTGTTTACACGGAAAAGCATAAAGCATATTTGATAATAGCTAAACATAAATCTAATTAAAATGATTTCTATTCATCTCCTTACTTCATTTTTATTTGTATTTTTATATTATTATTATCATAATTTACATACGCCAAGTCTCTGGTAAACTCCAAATCCAGTGGTACACTGACCCTCACTGGTCTCTATAGTACACATTTTCTCTATAGAAGTGGAACAGTCCATGAAGAGACTGACATTAGACAGAGTTATAGACACATCCTGTATAGTGAAGGAAGATGGTGTGACAGTTATGGCAGGGAGAGTAAATGTGTACCACATATTTCACAACAAGTCCAAATAATGATAGTCAAACAATTTAGAAAGGCAAACTGACAAATGCAACAAATACACAAATTCTCACCTTTACTAGAGACTCATTCAATACAGTAACTACACACACACACACACACACACCACACACACACACCACACACACACAACACACACATCAACTAAATTTAATAGGTACATTAATTCATATTGATAGCTTTTATGTGACCAAATCTTACTTACAAGATAACTCACCTTGAGTAGGGCATGACTTGGCACACACATCTAAAAACCCAGAGAATATGATGGATAGAGATACAACAACTCCAGCCAGTGCTAACACCACCAGTCCTGTCATACACCCTCTCCATATCAACAGTGCACTCATGTGGCACTCATCACGATCTACCTTGTATCGCATTTCTGGACTTGGTTCCGCGTGAAATAGATTGAAAGTCTCCGTGTTGCTCATTGTCAGTGCCTTGTGCTGCATCACCTTGGTTTCATCCATTCCCGCATAGAGAACATTATCCGCCTGAAGTATCCCTGTGGATCTGGCCAAACTTCCTGCCACATCCATTCTCTGCTCTTTGAGAGTCACCCCCGACATTTATTTGAGCAGAGTCAATGATGTGTGCTTGGCGTGCTTGAGTTTGTCAGGAAAAGAGCTGTATTGCTGATTCAGTAGAAAAATGTGTGTAGATGAGATTATTGAAATATATAAAACATTCTTATGATAAAGAGCAATACTATTCTTATCAATTCATCCTTTTAGAACTTCTTCATGAATTGATAGTGTGCACAGTGTACGAAAGCTTTTCTCAATACAGTGTGTGCTCCCTACCTCACACTAGACTCAACTCAATACAGTGTGTGCTCCCTACCTCACACTAGACTCAACTCAATACAGTGTGTGCTCCCTACCTCACACTAGACCCATCAACTCAATACAGTGTGTGCTCCCTACCTCACACTAGAGCCATCAACTCAATACAGTGTGTGCTCCCTACCTCACACTAGACTCAACTCAATACAGTGTGTGCTCCCCACCTCACACTAGACCCATCAACTCAATACAGTGTGTGCTCCCTACCTCACACTAGACTCAACTCAATACAGTGTGTGCTCCCTACCTCACACTAGACTCAACTCAATACAGTGTGTGCTCCCTACCTCACACTAGACCCATCAACTCAATACAGTGTGTGCTCCCTACCTCACACTAGACTCAAACTCTACAGTGTGTGCTCCCTACCTCATATAGACTCAACTCAAACAGTGTGTGCTCCCTTACCTCACACTAGATCCCACAAATCAATACAGTGTGTGCTCCCTCATTAACACTAGCCCCATCAACTCAAGAAGTGTGTGCTCCCTACCTCCAAAACTAGACTCAAACTCAATCAGGTGTGCTCCCTACCTCACACTAGACCTGTCAACTCAATACAGTGTGTGCTCCCTACCTCACACTAGACCCATCAACTCAATACAGTGTGTGCTCCCTACCTCACACTAGACCCATCAACTCAATACAGTGTGTGCTCCCTACCTCACACTAGACCTGTCAACTCAATACAGTGTGTGCTCCCTACCTCACACTAGACCCATCAACTCAATACAGTGTGTGCTCCCTACCTCACACTAGACCCATCAACTCAATACAGTGTGTGCTCCCTACCTCACACTAGACCTGTCAACTCAATACAGTGTGTGCTCCCTACCTCACACTAGACCCATCAACTCAATACAGTGTGTGCTCCCTACCTCACACTAGACCCATCAACTCAATACAGTGTGTGCTCCCTACCTCACACTAGACCCATCAACTCAATACAGTGTGTGCTCCCTACCTCACACTAGACCCGTCAACTCAATACAGTGTGTGCTCCCTACCTCACACTAGACCCATCAACTCAATACAGTGTGTGCTCCCTACCTCACACTAGACCCATCAACTCAATACAGTGTGTGCTCCCTACCTCACACTAGACCTGTCAACTCAATACAGTGTGTGCTCCCTACCTCACAACTAACCCATCAATCAATACCGGTGTGGTGCTCCCTGAACTCCTCACACTAGACCCCTCAACTCAATACAAGGTGGGCTCCCGAACCTCACACTAGACTCAACTCAATACAGTGTGTGTCCATACATCACACTAGACCCATTCAACTCATACAGTGTGTGCTCCCAACCTCACACTAGACAATCAACTCATACAGGTGTGGTCCTTACCTCCCACTAGACCATCAACTCAATACATGTTGCTCCTACCTCAACTAGGACCATTCAAACAGGTGTGCCTCCCTACTCACACTAGACCCATCAACTCAATACAGTGGGTGCTCCCAATACAGTGTGTGCTCCCTACCTCACACTAGACTCAACTCAATACAGTGTGTGCTCCCTACCTCACACTAGACCCATCAACTCAATACAGTGTGTGCTTCCTACCTCACACTAGGACCCATCAACTCAATACAGTGTGTGCTCCCTACCTCACACTAGACCCATCAACTCAATACAGTATGTGCTCCCTACCTCACACTAGACCCATCAACTCAATACAGTGTGTGCTCCCTACCTCACACTAGGACCCATCAACTCAATACAGTGTGTGCTCCCTACCTCACACTAGGACCCATCAACTCAATACAGTGTGTGCTCCCTACCTCACACTAGACCCATCAACTCAATACAGTGTGTGCTCCCTACCTCACACTAGACCCATCAACTCAATACAGTGTGTGCTCCCTACCTCACACTAGACCCATCAACTCAATACAATGTGTGCTCCCTACCTCACACTAGACCCATCAACTCAATGCAGTGTGTGCTCCCTACCTCACACTAGACCCATCAACTCAATACAGTGTGTGCTCCCTACCTCACACTAGACCTGTCAACTCAATACAGTGTGTGCTCCCTACCTCACACTAGACCTGTCAACTCAATACAGTGTGTGCTCCCTACCTCACACTAGACCTGTCAACTCAATACAGTGTGTGCTCCCTACCTCACACTAGACCTGTCAACTCAATACAGTGTGTGCTCCCTACCTCACACTAGACCCATCAACTCAATACAGTGTGTGCTCCCTACCTCACACTAGACCCATCAACTCAATACAGTGTGTGCTCCCTACCTCACACTAGACCCATCAACTCAATACAGTGTGTGCTCCCTACCTCACACTAGACCCATCAACTCAATACAACCTCACACTAGACCCATCAACTCAATACAATGTGTGCTCCCTACCTCACACTAGACCCATCAACTCAATGCAGTGTGTGCTCCCTACCTCACACTAGACCCATCAACTCAATACAGTGTGTGCTCCCCACCTCACACTAGACCCATCAACTCAATACAGTGTGTGCTCCCTACCTCACACTAGACCCATCAACTCAATACAGTGTGTGCTCCCTACCTCACACTAGACCCATCAACTCAATACAGTGTGTGCTCCCTACCTCACACTAGACCCGTCAACTCAATACAGTGTGTGCTCCCTACCTCACACTAGACCCATCAACTCAATACAGTGTGTGCTCCCTACCTCACACTAGACCCATCAACTCAATACAGTGTGTGCTCCCTACCTCACACTAGACCTGTCAACTCAATACAGTGTGTGCTCCCTACCTCACACTAGACCCATCAACTCAATACAGTGTGTGCTCCCTACCTCACACTAGACCCATCAACTCAATACAGTGTGTGCTCCCTACCTCACACTAGACCCATCAACTCAATACAGTGTGTGCTCTCTACCTCACACTAGACCCATCAACTCAATACAGTGTGTGCTCCCAAATTTATACAAACCTGTGCTTGTCTTTTGCTTCTTTCTGTAATGCTGGCTCTGGTGCTTATAGCTGGTATACAAACTGAAACCACTAGCTTGTGATACTGTTTATATGATTGCGGTAAACACCCAAGAACCCAAAAATGTTTAGCTAGCTTGTTACCGTAAAGAAATAACAACTCTTGATAATTATATCACGTGGTTACTAGTGATCATGCTATTAATGACATAACAAACTACAGCAGTTTTTTCCTGTTTATATTTGTATAACTGTTACTGTTGCCATATGTATAATCATAGCGTGTCTGGAGGCAACATGTATTAATTAAGTTATACTCACATAATATATACAGAATTCAAGTAATAGCAAAATTTTCTCTTTTTAACAGTCAATATAGTTAATTATAACTTAAATAAAGTTATAATTAACTATATCGGCTGTTAAAATGAGAAAAAATTGCTATAATTTCAGCCAAGAATGACTGAATCAAGAATTCAAGTAATTTTACTTCATACATAGGGAGGATTTTCCACAATTATTGCAGTAGTTGTTAAATAAATACAGGTACAGTATTATTATAATATATAATAATTATAAATAAAATTGTGAAGGGTTATTTATTGTAATCTAGTTAAAAGTAGAGATGCCATAATTATTCTGCCTTACCTAACATCTCAACCATCTACCCACCATATACATTAACTCTAACATACTGTCACTAATGCCACGTCTCAATGGCAACTACAATACTACATCCAAAGGCATGCTTTCTTTGAAATTAGAAAATAAAGAACAGCTACTTCTCCATGCACAGTGTGAAAGGAGATGGCTTTACCCCAGCACAGGGAAAAAACTTAAATTTCCTGTAGTCATGTATTTAGGATATTTCAGGTTTGTCCACTTTTCTGGTAGAGGATAGAGGGTAAATATCCTAACGTGCAGGGCATTTAGCCCTATCCTGCACTGCAAAGGTGGTGAAAGTATGAAATTTCCTAGTGACGTTTGATAATAATTAATTCAATGGTGAAGTTACGTGAGATTAATTATCCTAACTGGGTTATTGTTAAACTTTAGAATATACATTTGGTTGTGCAAATATTTTTTCAAAGTATTAATAGCAAATGTCAAATTCAAGAGCTCTGACTTGCTAATTAACTAGATTTTGACTTTTAGTAAAAGAATGATAGGGTTTTTTAAAGAATAATAGGTTGTCTAAACAGAATAATAGGTTAATAAAATGTGATTGTGCAATATTGCAAAGTGTGGGACCTGTCAACGATAACTTGTTACAAATGAATTTTTAGAATAATAGAATTTACCATATCAACTGCCATCACCAAATCAAAGAACAATTCTCGTTGCTATCAAGCAAGACCTGTGTTGCATTCAGGGGGTTCTGTTTCTCTCATTACTGAAAAATGGCTGCAGACATTTAATCTGAACACACATACAAGCTTCATATCTCACAATTCACTAGCAGTGAGTCAGAATTTGCTTTAATCAAATGATGCAGATACTAATGAACATGTTTGTGTGAAGTGTCATGTTGTTCTCCTACTCCCATCCATCACACACTAGTGTTGTTTTAGTTAACTAAAACTAAAACCAAAACCCCTTAGTTTGGGGGTATTTTACTTTTGGTAAGAATAACTAAAACTAAGCTGTAGAGAATATGAAAAAACTAAAACTAATTATTTTAGAAGACAGTAAATTCAATAATAACTAAAACTACCAGTAGAGTGGAGGACAAAAGCTAAAACTAAGCAATTTTATTGTAAACAATTCACCTTAAATGATGTCATTAGAAAATATAAATTCCCATCAAGTAATTATTCTCTAAACTACATAACAAATACCATACTTTATTAATAATACCCAAGTTTTCACAGAAATATGCCATTTTTGAAGTTCCTTGGAAAAACTACATGAACAACTTTCTTTAAGGAGTCTCATTATTGCAGAATTTGAGAGGCAACATAAATTAACTAAAACTAAGAAAATTGATAGTATAACTAACTAAATCTTCTACATGGTATTGAACAAAAACTAAAAACTAACTAAATCTTCAGAGAATTTGGGAAAAAAAACTAAAACTAAGCATTCAAGATATTTTTTAGTATGAATAACTAAAACTAAGAAAGTCTGGAATTGCTAAACCAAAACAACACTGATCTCACCTCCTCATACACCAGAGGAATTTGTTTAAGCTAAGAGAATTGTTCTTTGATTTGGTGATGGTGAATTGCTGGATGATAATGTGAACAATAGGGCCAGCTGGATTATCCTCGAAATTTTTAGAATAATTCTTTTTTCCTATTTTAAATAATTGTGTTATTATTCCACAAGAGAATAGTATACTTTCCTATAAATTTTCTTATTATCTTATTATTCCAATTAGAAATACATGAAAATAGTGATGACTACAGTAGCTGTATATACAAAGTTGGTACGCTATGAAATGAATGAGTAAAAGAATCAGTCTCTCTTACTGTTATACTGAATTACTCAATATAGAGAATTCAATATAGCTAATCTTAGTGAAAACCTTGAAGGCCCCCGTCAATATGTCTGGAATTGCGATACTGTATAATATAGTTGAGTAGCTCAAGAAGAGAAACCATTTAGCATAATTCTCGAGATGACTTGCTGACTCTGAGCCTGCATGAGGTGACAGTTCTCCCAGTATTTTCAAAAATAATTTTTTTCATTTTGGAATTAGGCCAAACTAGCTGCTTTTACCAGAACTGAAATAAGGGGCCAGCTTGGCGGCCTCTGGCCAGCAGATAAACCAACATCGTGGCCGCTTGGCTTATGTCCAATGAGGAGTGAGATGCCCCTCTGAAATGGGTCCATTTTCGATTCCTTTAAGTGAATTCCAGTACCCCAGGATTGGCTGGTTATTCACTGAAACATCGTTCAACGACAAGTGGGTGGCTGAGTCATAACTCAGGTCGCTCGGGATTGTCAACTCACCAGCCCTCATAAACCCAAAGAAGGTGAGTCAATAAGCTGCCCACAGCATGGCCTTGTCTGGGTCATCACTCTCCTGGTCCCACAGCATGGCCTTGTCTGGGTCGTCGCTGTCCTGATCCCACAGCATGGCCTTGTCTGGGTCATAGCTATCCTCACCCTCAGTAATGGTGGTGTGATCGGCAGACGTTGCCGCCGGCCACCTCCTTCTGCTGATTGAGTCCGCTTCACTCCCCGAAGTACATAGTGCAGTCTGCACAGTGAAGACAGGCCATGCTCAATGTGGAGATGGCGGATACCAGCCATGCAGGTTTTAATTGTGTGGTGCTTAAGGCCGTCCTGGGTGAGCTGAGCTGAGCTACAAACCTGCACAACCCATCTTCCTTGGCCAGTAAGGCCTGCATACTAGCTGGAATATCACGCTTCTAAGAATTGATTGGAGTATACTTAATAGGAACAGTTCCAGTCATGCATGGGGTGAAGATATGTATTTGGGTACTGTAAAGATAACAGAATAGGTATCTATAATATTATGTTGTCACTCAAGATGTTAAAAATGATAATCGTGTTAACAAGGCCTGCCAGATTATGCTAGCATTTTTTCTGGAATAATAGACATGAATTGCAGGGTGGAATTATAAACATTTAAAAGAATAATAAAGGGAAATGAGAATAATAAGTCCATATAATCCTTAATTAGCTAGCTATAAAAGAAAAACAAGAGTGCTTTTTTTTCTCTTTCTTTTCACAACTAAAGAACTTAAACATTTAGAAATGTAGATATAAGGTAGATCTTCAGATGAACAATTTCTAACTCGCCAGAGGCTTGTGGTGGCAGTGAGGGGATGCTCTTCAAGCTGCAGGTGTAAATGCCAACCTGTGTGCTGATAATAGTTTCAGGATAGAGGCAGCTACTACTGCCGCATCTAGAGGAGTAGGGGACTCGGTGGTGAGGAGTAGCCTGGGTCTACTTGGGTCACGTGAGAATCCCACGTGAACACTGGCTAGATATTCCACTATCCTGTGTAGATATGGCATTAATTTTTGTTCTGTTAGCCTATGCTATAATGATCTGTCCTTTGTGAGGTTATTGTTGGGGTTAGTGGGATGCCATCTTGGGTCATGGTCATACCTCCTGTGGTGGGAGTAATGGGGCTTCAACCCACCCCTTTAATTATCTCCACACTAGGCCAAAACAGAAATTTCCTGCATGTCCCACACTATAGGAAATGTTTCTACCCTGCAACATGCAGGAAATTTCAGTTTTCGCCTAGTGCTAGTCAGCACATGTTGATTGGGAAGAGGATATCCAGGCAGCTACCCTAGCCAAAGTTAACTGGTTGGTAAGTAGAGTGGGTGGGGCATTCAACAGATCCACAAGCAAAGAACAGAGTGAGAACTTTCCACCAACACCTTTACCTGGGAAAAGGGGACACAAATTCCAAGTCTGTAGTTGATAATGTGGCTGCCAGGATTAATGGTGCTTCAACCCATTCCCAGTTAGCACATGTTAATTGGGTAGGGAGAAGTTCCAGGTAGCTACCCTAGCCAAACCAACTCAGCAACTAGTGCTGCATAAATCAGACAATAATAGTGGACATTAGAAACTAACTGGTTAGCAGGTAGAGTGGGAACTGCAGGATTAAATAAGAGGGAATGCATTGAATCTACATGTATCTATAGTTTACACTAGAACAAACAGAATAAAGAAAAGTAGACAGTTTGTCCTAGCTATATCTAGTTTATACATTGAATAATAGTGATTAACTTCAACAATGACTACATTCCAAATAGGAATATACACATACTTGCTACACCAAACATTTATAATATCATAAAACACTGCCTGCCTATGAATACCATCAGTTAGTGACCACTCCTACTTCAAATCTTCATTCAACTATAGCTGCCTTAGCATAAGTTGAGCATATGAATTCATAATAACCAATTCTGGTTCATTAATTAGTTTGAGGTATAGAATTCATACATGAACAAGGATTGCTGGATGATAGAGTGATGGTAACAGGTACACAAAGTTATGATGAGGTAAAGAAAATCTAATAAATGGCTCAAATAAGAAAAATAACCAGACTACTAATTACAGGGGCAGCAGAATATTATGGTGAACTGGTAATGGTGGCTGTGGATGTGATACTAGAGAATGCACTGCATCGAGTCACTCTGAGTCCACATGTCTCTGGTTGACGTACTGTACTTGCTCCAGTAACAGGTGTCACCACATAACACAGACACTGTACTTCATTGTTAGTACTGTCTATAGAGAGAACCCAGGACA
>WLWD01003553.1_pt1 | contig 50612 bp, 47 predicted proteins | sample 6712731 | NCBI WGS metagenome assembly WLWD01 (sample SAMN12718690, study PRJNA576275) | sponge metagenome | isolation source: marine sponge | host: Mycale hentscheli | place: New Zealand: South Island, Marlborough, Capsize Point | collected 2014-11-01
CCCCCCCCCCCCCTATAGTTTTGCTGTACAATAGTAAGCAAATCATTTCTTTGCTGCCTGTGGTAGTTTATGCATTACATTATTCTCAGTGGTTTACCAGAGAGTGCTTGGAGTTTCCCATTGAAACTATTGGTGAGGTGAGTGTCACTTGTGTGTTAAGCTTCTCTTATGAAGACAGCATTAATCTCTACAGTTTCATTGCACGAGTTGAATATCTACTTACTCAAGCTTTATTATAGCGTGAACATACGTATTGGCTTACCACTCCGAATAAAATTATTCTTTTGGTCTTTGTAATAGCTAGCTAGTGTATAGTAATACTGAGAGTTCGCACCCTTAATCCATCATCGTTATTATTGTTGTTGTTGTTGTTGTTGTTGTTATTAAATTATTGCATATGTTTGTTGTTTTTATTTGTCAAGGTTTTGCAGCAATTGTATATGTCTATTGAGGCTTGGTCAGGCAAGCAGTATGAACTCTTCCAGGCTAGAGCTAAGCTCTTTCTTTGCAGAGACACCACACGCCTACAGCACTTCTTGAAACACCGGTCAGAAGGTCTCGAATCCAGCTACGTGGGGCGTGGCATTGAGCACACTATGGTATGGGCGGGGTTTCATAGTGTGAAATATTAACAGTTTAATGAATGGTTGTGGGTGTGGTTTATGGGCATGGCATTGAGCATAATGGTGGGCACCATATAGAGTGATACATTAATTAATGGTTTGATGAGTGGTTGTGGGTGTGGCTTGTGCTGCAGGTTCCGGTATTTAAGACGCAGTGGATGCTGGAAAAGAATGAGGGTGTGGCCGCTTTGAAGAATCGCATTGGACGTCTGGTTTACCTCAACAATTTAGAGGTTAGAGATTGTGGTTACAACTAGTTAGTGTTTTGTGTACGTTTGATTGAGGTTTATAAGACCTTGAAAAGTAAGATTTAATCTATTAATACGCTTATGGGTCAGTAATGACGATGACGACCGACGGTGTGTGTATTCATGAATACTTCATAAGCTTTGGACGGATTTGGAAGGCATTGTCATCACACGGTAGGTAAAGTGTCGTCACATTCAGTAGAAATTGCTGGTTAATTCTAAAAAAGTGGGTGCAATAGACGATGGGAGGCTGTGTCGGTTTCAAAGAGGGAGGTGAAAGTATGAAAGAGGAGGTAAAAAATGATTAATCGAAACTAAAAAGCAGGTGGAATCAGTGAGGTAAGGCCGCGTAGGTTTAAGATGGAAGGGAAGATAAGGCAAAAAGGCGAGTGATTAATTGCAACTAAAAAGCGGGTGGAATTGACAAGTAAAGGCGGACGTTAGAAGACAAACGTTTCTCAAAGTAGGACAGAAATTCAGAAGCAGGAGCGATAGACAAAGGAAAAGGGGACTCCATGACTTGAGAAGAAGAGCTGAAGAAAGGAGAGGTGGGGTATAAGAAAAAGCTCAGATAGTTCAGAAAAAAAGAGAGCAGGAGAGGTAAACTTATGCAACTTTAACCAGTGGTAGAGAATGATAACTGAGCAAGATAACTTGTGCTACTGCATTCTTACTTTGCAATGCGTCAAGCGCCACTATGTGGCGTGGTACTTGCTAGTAGTATAATATTTATTTAATTTTTATGCAGGGTTTCATAAATGTAGACTTTTGGGGGAGGGGATGATTTAAAAAATCCCCCCCCCCAATACAAGAAGTTAAATTGAGTCAGATTAATTGTTTTTCAGGCTCAGTATAACCGTCCCAACAGAGAGCCTTGCACGGTGTGTACAGCAGACATGGGGTCTAAGGTAAGGCTGTAAATATTTCCTTGCATATTGTTTTAAAACAAAACTTCCTTGTCACCAGGTGGGCATGTTACCGTGTGGCCACACCTACTGTAAGGATTGCACGTGTTTAATCCTCAGTGTGCGTAGCACTCTGCGGTGTGGGCGTAATGTCACGTGTCCCATTTGCCGGGAAGTGTGCGCCTGCAACAGTGTCCGCTATGTGCTTCTGGGTTCAAAGTGCAAGGAAGAGGGCCAGGAGGATTCGGAAGATGTTGCTAATGTCGACCATACCTCCAAGATACTGGCCGTTGTCAAGACGTTGCTAAAGATACAGAAGAAGGAACCCGGGGCTAAGACTTTAGTTTTCTCTTGGGTGAGTTCCTAACCAGTTGGGTGAAGTAAATATAACTTATTATGGTTGTTATTATTTTCTGCTTTATTGACGAGCGAGACACTTACAGGGGTAACACAATTGAAAATCGGGGATGTTTGTTTGTTTATATATATGTGACAGGCTCTGGGAAAACCAGGAATTTCGGGCAAAAATTGAAATTGAGATATAGGTTTCAGAACTAAGTCATCGGAAAAATTCTTTCTTTCACCTATTTTTGTTTTTTGCAGAATTAGTCTTAGTGACCCTTACTCTAAGTCTATGCCAAATTTCAAATGTCAAAACAACTTAAAAGACCTCAAGTGTGCTGTGGAAAGACAAGCTACTTTTTATTCTCTTTCGTTCTCGAGGTACAATAAACGGGGAATGGGTGGAGTTTCAAACAAGCAGCTAAAAAAACGGCATAGCTTTGAGACTATTGCATGCAATCTACAGCTTACCTCTGGCTGAAAGTTTACTACTACATCGAGTAGAGTAGCAAAGGATTCCGACAAGACAGGCTCCGAGACGCTCTGAAAGCTAAAAGGAACTCTACGCAAAACTTCGTTAGTTGCCGTTAAAGCGGCTGCACAATTTAATTGCGTATGCGGAGTACGCCGTTAAGTATACGGAAACGTTAATTATACCGGAAGTGGATATTCAATTTATGTTTTCACGATTTCTAGTTCAATTGCTTTACTGAATACAGCCCAGTTCAACTGCCAGTTTCTGTGCGAGTCAAAGGTTTTACCCTCCAGTATTTTAGCACTAAGTTGAGATAAATTGTAGCTTTTTATTAATATAAAAAACTCATTTTTTTTGGTTTGGCAGAAATGCCTGGTTTTCCCAGAGCCTGTCACATATGTTTGGACGTATGTATGTCATTTTGTACTCTGACCCTCCCATATTTTTGCGTTAGCGCGGTGTTCGACCCCGTCCCAAACTTCACTAAACTAGAATTCTCTGGTTATCGATCATTACCCGTATCATTCTAAAAATGGAATTGTTTACTGCTTTAAATTATTTTGCGGGTGCAGTTAGAACTAAAAACTTACTGGAGTTCCATTTCTATTTGAGTTAGTGGCGGTGGTAAGTTAATAGCTATTTGCCATTTGTTTTAGGCCTATGCAACAGTATCTACTTGAAAATTCATTGTCCACTAGACTAACCACAAAGATAAGCGTTGTGTTGTTGTTGTTTTGTTTTTTGTTGTTGTTGTTGTTTTTCAATTCAAGAAGTTGCGGGGAGTGGTTACTATGGCATTGAATCCCCTTTACCGTATACGTAATTAAAAAACTCAACTTAAGGAGAAATGGACTTTTGAAAGAAAGTTACCTAGTTGAGGGTAAACGGCTGAATGAGTGCTTCCTGCACTCTATGGACTCGTTGCTTGTTGGTACGTGAAACTTTACATACACATAAACAATTAAACTACTACAGTCCCACATTTTCACATTCTACACAATGAAGTGGCTAACAGGCTCATATGCTATTCTAAATATATGATCACAAAGGCCAAGGTCAGCTCTGGCACCAAACGTGCGAACCTCAGGGTTATTGTGCACTACGTAGTTAGCCATTACAAAATCATTTCCCAGAAAAAGTTAGTTTTTTTGGCCGTATGATTGTAAGCCTTAGTGTCACATCTTAATCACGTGAGCAAATAGTTTATTGATTCTCGTGGAAGTTTGCTGGATAGTCTCCAAAGGTTTCTTTTTTTTTTTTTTTCTTCTTTTTTTTTTCTTTTTTACTGAATGCTGGAATTGGAGTGTCTCATTTAAACTACCAGTGAGGTGAGTGTCCCTTACATGTTTAGCTTCTCTTATGAAGACAGCATTTACGTCTATTGTTTTCAGAGCGTGCGAGCTACATCTCAATGTATTGGTACGCCAAGTAAATTATTCTTTTGGTCTGAGAAATGATTTTGTAATAGCTAGCTAGTGTACAATAGCACTGAGATGTGAAGTAGTTAGTGTCGTATGGTGGAAAGAGTGAACATAGTATCAAGTCATTCTAAAGTCATTTGCCGCATCTGGTAATGTGTACTTTCTTCAACACTTCGGGCGTCTTTTAGAATTCGAATTTGATTTTTTTAATTTCTACTGCAAAGCAACAAAAAGAATATCCACAAACGGACAGCCAGGTGTATAAAGTAGGTAGCTATAGCCTTATAACAAGCAAATAAGCTTCTAAAAACCTGAAAATGAACCGGAACCGGTCCATCTTACAGCAGGTTTCGAGAAGACTCCGAGGAACCAGCCCAATTGATTGCTCTCGATGTCCAGTGGGAAAAACTTCATTAATATTCTTCCAAAATGCTGGGGGGCTCTCTATAGGCTTTATACACTTTCTATTCTGAGTGTTTGAAGTCCCTAGGCCCTGGAAATTCTCAGTCAAAAAAAATTGATTCTGTTTTCAGACAATCTTTTTAAAATAATACGTAACCTGCCCATACGGGTTCAATATTTTTTTAAAAGGAAGTACAGCGCCTACTTTACATATAAAAAATAAATGACGGGTTAATCTTATTATTTTTTAAATTCAGAGAACACGGACCTGTTTTTGCCTGCATATATTCGGTTACGGCATCCAAAGGGTTAAATTTGTTTGTGATTATATCTAAGTTTGCACATGTGGTTTATTTTGGCATTATGTGTGTGTTATGCGTGCATACATGTGTGTGTGTGTGTAGTGGGCAGATGTTCTCACTCATATCTCTCACTGCCTTGACGAGAACCTGGTAAAGCATCGAATATTTGCAACTACAAAGCTCCAGGCTTCTCTTTCAGCCTTCAAGAAGGATCCTAGCCTGAACGTTCTTCTCTTGCCCTTCAGACTGGGATCCAAGGGCCTCAACATTGTGGAGGCAACACACGTGCTGCTGGTAGAGCCCCAGCTGAACCTGAGCGTAGAGTTACAGGCGATAGGGCGTGTCCACAGGATTGGTCAGACAAAGTAAGTTATGAATGAGGCATTACAGTGGACCATGCAAATGTGTTGTTTTATTGTTGTTTTTGTTTGTTTGTTTGTGTTAGACCCACAACAGTACACAGATTCGTAACACAAGGTACAGTTGAAGAGCACATTTATGAGTGGACAAGGAAGGAGAGACAGGAGCAGGATGCAGAGGAAGCCGTGTTAGAGTAAGGGAGAACGTGTACATGTAGATGTACTGCAAGGCATGATTTCATTTCTCTAATGAAAGTACACATTTTCAATTTTTTTATTTTTATTTAGAATAATTAAGTTTGGAGTTATGTTAATTTTCACTTTTATTCCATATAATGTATCTTTGTAGGTGTGGCTCTGCTATGACCCTGGGAGATGTTAGGAAGATGCTGAAATGGAATCCAGCCTCTGACGATTCTTAATTAATTTCAATGGACTAATATTTTGCGTAATTCTCTTTGCAGTCATTTCAACATTCTACTGTTCATAAATTAACTTGTTCAAATTTTGCTCATACTGTTCTTTCACGTCTGACTTCACCTCTCATATGTCATTATTTGCCACGGCTTGTTTCTCTCATTTGGCAACTATGATCAGTTTTGTTACTAATGCGGACGAGGAGCTAGTATTAGGTAGTGAATAGCTGCAGGCACTCAATTGGCATATATATAATTTCTTGTACTGTACAGGGTACAGGCATGAATACGGCTAGTCTCGCGTAGCCAGACCCTTTACCAACTTGCAACACTATTTTACTGAGGGTGATTAAATTGATTTGACATCATTTATTAGTGAGAGTATCTCACTGGAGTTTGTACAGGAAGTCCAGATAAAATGCAGGTGCCCGACAAAATTAAGATGCATCGATTATTCCTCAATACAGGAGTAAAGTGAGGGTAATGGTCTTGTTTGTGAAACCGATCATCTTGACTTGTATATCCAGTTTCACCTAGAGCTTGGTCTTCCTCAATTTGAAATACTCGATACGAAAGAAATGAGTACCTATTTTGCTCTACACACAAAAATAAAAGGAATTTTTCTCTTTTTAACAGCCAATATTTTTTATTATAACTTAACCCGACATTTCGACTTCTTGCCGAAGTCCTCTTTGGCTGTTAAAAAGAGAAAAGTTTCCTATTATTAAAAATAAAAGTGTAATCTTGGAGGAGCATAACTATTTGTTTGCCATGACAACCAAACCAGCATGGACAGAACAAGTGAGTTCCAATCTGTGTTTGTTTTCAAAACTTGGGGAAGCTAATGGAGTCCTCTTATGGGTACTGGGCTCACAGATACTTCCCAATTAAAATGAATTGGAATTTCTGGAAGGCTTTCTAATTACTTTATTTCCACACACACACGACGAACAGAACACTTCTCGAAACTGATTATGGTCTATAAGAAGAAGAAATGAACCACTTCCTAGATTTTCAGATGCATATGTCTTTTAACATCGATGCATACCACTAATGTAAATAAATAATTAACATTACAAAAAAAATAAAAAATAACCACTACTACAGACAAATCAAAACCACTAAATGCCCAGTGCTGCTGTGTGGAGTCATGAATGAACCAGTGTGAAGATGTCAATGATCAGCTAATCCAAATCTTGCTGTCAAAAGTCCAAATATCCATCTTCACCATTGAAGTCAGAAGACTTGTGCGAACTGAACCTGCTTCTGGAATGATAATGGATGGGGTGGTGTAGCATCTCTTGCATATAATACAAGAAGGCTGGGTAAGTTTCCTCTGCAGTAGCCAATATCTGTGAAAAAAGTGTGTAATGATAATATAACCCACCAGCAACACAGACATTGTAAATCATTGTAATTAAAACTCCACTGTCCAGTGTTAAATTTCATTGTCAAATAAATGAAATAATGATAAAGATACTAGTTCCATATTGGCCATTACTAACCTCCTTGGCTGGAAGCAAGAACCCAATAGTTGCTGATTTACTTCTGAGTTCTACACACAAAGAGGCAGATCTGTAGCCACTGTTGGTTCTTGCCGCATCATCACTATATAACCTACATAAGGAATGAGTCATTTAAATATTTTTCTTTAATTTTTTTTAACTAAAATATGTGTCACCGTTATTGATGCATACATGGTTAGTCCTGCCTCCCCCCAACCCAAACATGCGATAGAAGCCACACTTACCAGTCAGCCACTATTCCGTAACATTCGTAGAGGTCAGCGGACCTTTCTGAGGTGTAATTACTGCCATGTTTCTGCAGGATATAGTGTTCACATCGTGTAAAACAAAACATGAAGAACTAGACAGACTGTAATTAAGACAATCACCAGGATTCAACCAATCAAGACAATCACCAGGATTCAACCAATCAAGACAATCACCAGGATTCAACCAATCAAGACAATCACCAGGATTCAACCAATCAAGACAATCACCAGGATTCAACCAATTAAGACAATCACCAGGATTCAACCAATTAAGACAATCACCAGGATTCAACCAATTAAGACAATCACCAGGATTCAACCAATTAAGACAATCACCAGGATTCAAACAGAGCAGACAAACTCTCAGTGATGTAAGGTAGCAGCAGTGTAAAATAATTGAACTTCTTGTTGGTACTGGATGTTGAAGTTCAGTTCAGAGCCAAATTCCCATTCCTTTAAAGAAGTCAAGGGAGACACTGCAACTTCGTAGAATAATGATAGCTAGCTCAGTGATACAGGTGAACTTGCTCACACACAACACGTTGAGGGTTTATACATATATCATTTTTCTTACACTCAAATCATTACATATGCTCATCTACACACAATCACCTACACACACACACACACACACAATCACCTACACACACAGCTATACACACACACACACACACACAATCACCTACACACACACAGCTACACACACACCTTCTCGATGATTTCTGCCATTTTCTTCCCTATTCGTGCATGCTGTGCCTCGTCTGGATACGATTGTTTTGACTTGCCGTATGGTCTCAGAATAAGCTGTCCATAGGAGTGCAGGTCCAGGGAACCAACGATCCTAGGGTTCTTGCGAAAGTTGGCAATGATGTGCTGAGTCTCCAATTCAGACCCTGCCGAAGGACCTCCGTAATCCTCCGCACACGAGTTCTTTTTCTGTGATAAAATAACATTTGTTTAATTACAGTACATGTACAAAATTAATCAACATCCTTGTTTTCCCTCTCTTAATATCACATTCATGATCTTTCCTTTTTTGCCCACTCCTTCTTTTCGGGATCTCCTCCCTCTTTGCTCCACCATCTAGCTTTGACTTTCCGTATATTCGAAATCACTTCCTTTGATTGGTTGTTGACCTCTATCCCTCTCTTCCTTGCCTCTATCGCCGTCCTCTCGCATAAAAAGTCAGAGCGCTGTGACCCCCTACCCATCTTAAAATCTGTGTCGGCAGTCGAAAATTCCAGGATAAAATTTAATTTTGGAAAAAAAAAAAAAAACAAAAAAAAAAAAAAAAAACAAAAAAAAAAAAAAAAAAAAAAAAAAAAAAAAAAAAAAAAAAAAAAAAAAAAAAAAAAAAAAAAAAAAAAAAAAAAAAAAAAAAAAAAAAAAAAAAAAAAAAAAAAAAAAAAGGTGATTATTCATTGGCCAGTTGAGAGTGAGACTGTAGCCTAACGGTACCTCGTAACAGTATAATTAGACAGGGGCGGATCCAGCAGGGTTTGCTCAAGTTCGGTCGAACCCTCCTTTTTTATACTGGTAGAGGCTAGACCTAATAACAGTCACCTTTTCCTTTGACGATTTGCTCTAGAAGACATTTTTGGACCTTGAAATAGTCCTAGAACACTCTCAGATCATCAATCTATTACAGCGTAACTAGCAGCCTACTAGCGAGTTGTTGGCTACAAATAATTAATGACCATAATATTTTTTAAGTATTTTCGTACAATGTGCGCATGCCATAAGTGCGTTATTTAGTGGGCCCGCTGTGTGGTTGAATTTTCTGAAATCGAAACTCCGCCTTTAAAGCACTCAACACTGTCATGAAACCCAACAAAAGGAACCGCTCCCCCCCCCCCCCCGTCTTTTTTTCAGATCCCAGATCCGCCCATGTTAGAAATATTGGTAGCCTAGTTGATTGTCATAGCTCAGTGGCGAGTGCTTGTGAGGTTGATATATAAACTCGTAATTCTCTGTTCCATTTATGTATTGAAAGGTAAGCAATGAACCAAACCCACGCATATCTATACATATATATTATATTATTGATATATATTATATTATAAATATTATATTATATATATGTATATAATAACAGTTAAGCGCTGCCTCAGAGGGAACTACCACATTTAGGATTCCTACCGGCCCTAGTGTAGTGCCCTCATTGTGAGGGCCTTTGGGACCCCAAATATGGTATTTCACAATGGCTGCGCAGTGCCTAACTAATTTATAACATAGCAACACTTCCCAACAATGCCATCGATGGTAAAGTGTATTGTCTCATGAATTTTGAACATAGCGACCATACCCGCAATTGGAAGGACTCTACATAAAATAAGCCCTGCCCTGAATGTAGTATCCTTCTCTGAAGGACCTAAGGGATTTGAAGTCTCTCTGTCACAATACAAAAACTACACCAGCTATGTTCTGTATGTATTTATATTACGCTATAATCATAAGCTGCAACTGCAAGTTTCTCCCTCTCTTCACTAAAGAGGAATGCAGCTGGTCACATGCTTGCATTCTTTCGTCACAAGAATCTATTCCAGTAGTTAAGTTTTACCGCTGCTACGTTCTAAAGCAGTTAGATTCGAGTAGTTTGAATTGGCAACAGTGAGAAATCCTTGGCCTCTGGTAGCATCCTAGCTATGCTAGGACACCACAGCTTAAGGCCTCAGATTCCCAAATGCAGCAGATTCACGATGTCCTATTCTAACTATTATTTATTCTCAATACAGTATAGAAACCAGGAGTTTGTGCATATAGCTATAGAACACATGCAAATACTCCATATAAATTCACTCAGAAGTTTTATTTTCAATATGATCTGCACACAATAAACACAAAACCCACGGCAATCACATGACATTGGAAAGGGAGAGAGAAAGAAAAGTCATCAAAGAGTGCTTGCCTCGTTCATTCCTCTCCAATTTCCTCTGGCAATCCCTTTCCCATTTATCTTGCACCTCTAATATCTTACCATATCTTGTACCTCTAATATCTTACCATATCCTACACCCTCAACATCTCACCATATCCTACACCTCCAATATCTCACCATATCCTACACCTACAACATCTCACCATATCCTACACCTTCAACATCTCACCATATCCTACACCTCCAATATCTCACCATATCCTACACCTACAACATCTCACCATATCCTACACCTACAATATCTCACCATATCCTACATCCTCAATATCTCACCATATCCTACACCTACAATATCTCACCATATCCTACACCCTCAACATCTCACCATATCCTACACCTCCAATATCACCACATCCTACACCTCCAATATCACCATATCCTACACCTCCAATATCTCACCATATCCTACACCTCCAATATCTCACTACATCCTGAGTATCTCACCTTCATGAATCCATCAGGGAAATTTCTATTAATGTCAATCCCAACACAATTGCTGTCAGGATGCCTGTTCCTGTTCTTGCGCCAGAGTCTATCTGTTGTCCATGTGTACTAAAGCAGAGAACAATAGCAACATCAAATTTCAATCATCTCAACAAACCCAACAAAAAAAAGTTCATATTCCTTCAAAAACTTACAACATATCCATCAGGATTGACAAATGGCACCAAGACTACTTCCAGATTATCCAGGAGCTTAGTGACACTGCTTTTAACGGAGTAGTCACCAACTAAACTCTTAGCAATATACATGCAAACGGCACCAGAAATCCATTCCCCTAAATAAAAATAAAAATAATAAATTAATATTTCCGATATTTCCTCTTCCCACACCCTTGACAACCATCATAAGTAAACTTCCTTTGTGTACATTCACCTGATGTGTGGCATAGCAGCCCTGTGTGTGTGTGTGTGTGTGCGTGTGTGTGCGTGTGTGAGTATTGCTACCACATAGCTGATCAGAGACAAACATACAACATTCCCGTATATCACACACACACACACATACACACACACACACACAAGGTCATAAACCATATACACGCCCACTCTATCTCTCATTATGAGAAGTATATAAATACTCTTATGACTTCCGGCACTCCACCAGCATCAAATGAGTACGGGAACCACTTAGTCAATCTTATAGCAAAGTTTCACCACTTTCACCTATGTGTGCATGTGTGTGTGTGTGTGTGTGTATGTGTGTGTGTGCGCGTGCGCGCGTGTGTGTGCATGTGTGTGTGTGCGTGCATAAGTTTGTGTGTGTGTGTGTGCATGTGCTTACTAGCATGGATTTGGCACTGTACATAGAACCTCTTCCTGTTAGGCTCTTTGGATGCGGTGATGTGAAGGCAGGGCATCTGGCGTCCTTCCTTGGTCTCTCCAATACTTTCAATATATCTTATCAAATTTTTGTTGTTGTTGGCTAGATTCTTATACCATTCTCTAATATCTTCATAGTTATGCTGCCAGGAAACGATACACAGATAAAGGATAAAGAGCATGTACAACACCAAGAATTAAAAGAGCTCACATATTCTTCAAACCAGGACCTTGAGTTCTGCAACTCCAAGTTCCACTTCCGCATTTCTTGATTGAGTTGCTCCTGACCACCCTGGCAACCAAACGAACACACAAATTTTCTCACTAACAGACGTGATAGATTACAACATGGATTCGACTTTCAATTTCATCCTGGCCACACAACACACCAGGCACTAATATTTCCTGGTAAAACTGCAACACCTCAAGTGCCACTTTCCAACCCAAATAAAGGTATAGTTCAAAGCATATTTGATGTCTTATAGGTAGCTTACGTCCTTGTTCAGTGATTGCACAACTGCCTCCATCCATGCTTCTTGCTCTCTCAACTTCTGTGGAAACATTTGAGCCTCAGCTGCCTGCACAGCCACCTCCAAGTTCTCCACTATAGTTCGGCAGTGTGGGAAGTACGCTTGCACACGAGAGAAAGTCTTTCGTTTAAGGCGCAAGTCCACTGTTTTTGGCCCATAATTCATCACATCTGAGTAGTCCTGCAATATCTTTACAAGTGGCGAGTTTTTGTTGGAGCTTTGAAGAGAAAAGAAACATTAAGTGGTTTCCATTAGTAATTGTATTCATGATAAGTGGTGTGAATGAATGAATGACCCCCAAGGGCCGGCCGTGGACTTACCAGCGGACCATGACTTCATCGTGATAGCGGCTAGTTCTTGAATATTTGTCACCTACGGCATCTAGACCGGAACAGCAAACCAACAAGAATAAGACAGTCACTCGATGTGGGTCCCACATCGCGCTGTTCTCCCTCCTACTCGTCTACTCCGAGGAATTGCGTCCAGTAACGACACGACAAGCTGTGACTGAACAAGGTACCTCTCTACTGGAGCTAGCGGATGTGTAAGTCTTCCGCAACCGACTCAACAATCCGCACATAACTTAGTGTACACATCCGTTGTACTTCTTCTAAATGAGCCCCAAGAGAGCGAAAAACCAAACCACGCCCAGATAGGCGCAAATCTAAACTACATTGTCATTGCACTACATAACTTCATATTTTGTTGGCAATAGTCTCGCCAGACCCTTCAGGGCTGGCCGGTGAGACAATGCAAATTATACTCTCACTCTTTCACCAATTCTACTCGTCATTATTCCCTCGTAGTGTGAATTCATGGTGGGGGTGGGGCTGTTCTAAAGCGATGCTTTACCAAGCTTTGCTTTAGCTATTGCGGGTTTCTTATTTTGCTTCTTTCTAAACGGTCCAGCGTGGTTTTGAGAATGGCTGTTTCTTCAGTGCGGACACTTCATTATGTATTCAAAGTGGCTGACAGGACTAGTACTATAAATTTCTACAGAAACGTGTTGGGAATGAAGGTATTAGCTGAATGACAGCTGGTAGAGTTGACGACATAGCTATGTGGCAAGCAAGGCTTGGGTTGAAGTGCAGGAGTCATTTGTGCTAAATTTTTATCTACTGTAAATGTTTGTGAATGTACTTACTACCTTGAGCCAGATAAAGCTAAGAAAGCTGCTTGAATATTCTGACTAGCGAGTAAATTCTGGACCAGTTGATTGAGTCCACGTGACATGCTCACAGCCCATTCCATTGCATCTTTATCCTCTCCCTCTCCCCTCAATATACACCCATACATATGAACACGATCATGAAATACATGTAATGGAAATGGGTTAATCTGTATATTTTAATTTCAGGTGCTGCGCCATGAAGAGTTTGAAGAAGGTTGCAAGGCATCATGTAATGGGTAACTGAAATGGAGGGAGACCTTTGATAGCAGCGAGGTTTATGTCTTGTAGTTTAACTAGGAAGTTATCCATGATCTGGCTGAAGGGTAGTTAAAAAAAATTTTTTTTGAAGAAACATTAAAAACAAATTCTAGGCATTGAGCCAACTAATTTGGTACATTACTAATGGAAACTAACAAGCATTCTTTTCAGCTCAAAATTTCTTCCTCTTATCTTACCTCTGGAATCAGCAAGGTTACAGTAGTTTATTGCACTATTTGACAAAATTGGTAACATTGTGTGTTCCAAGGTCAGAGGTCCAATTTAATGCGGGTTATCTTTTTAGTTCACCGTTTGGATGGGTACTATAAGCAAATGATGGTGATATTTAAATGAGTGCGGAGGTTTTCCTAAAGTTTTTTATCTAGTGGATGGGGCATATAACTTCTGACCCCCTTAATTAATGACTCACTGGCTGCAGGTATATCTATTGACTTTATTTAACGACAACAACAACAGCAACAATAACAAAGGAAAAACAACCCAGCAACTTTAGTTGGAGTTGTTATATGATGATTATTTCACTTTTCTGTAGCAGACGTGAAGCTGTAGATTGCAAGTACTTACTTTGTCTGGTGCTGCATGTGAAAGTGTTAACAGGTAGCTTTACTGTTTGATGAAGCATGTGTGTTAGTTATCCTGTGCTTCATTGACAGAAGTGAAGTCACAGTCATAAACTAATTATTGCGCTTGTGAGCTTCATTTGGGAACAGTTTTAGGTAGAAGTGGTTTTTGCCACACCACAAGTAGTTTGCCATTGAATGTAAAGTCACTGATGAATGTTTTGAAAACATTTTGTTAGATGTCAAAACTTGGATTCGATCCTGTCACGCGGTGACAGGATAATTCTGTCACTACTTTCCGACATTTGGTCAATAGACGTTTGAGAATGGTTGATTGAATCGAAGTTTTTGTGTTTAATGAATAGGAAATTTACCTAGCTTATCTTTCTCAGCCTTATATAATTGAATTAAGAGATAAACTTGGTGCTGGGGGTGAGACCTCGAGACATTTTGGTTCCACTCTTACAACTACCACAGTCACGGCAGTTAAACCACAGCACTACAATTAACTTTTACCCTGGAACATTGAAAATGGGGGACTTCTCTTTATCTTTCTTTTTTTTTTTCATCTCTCTATTTATCAAGATAACAATTTTTGAAGTCTCAGTGAGAGTTTGAAAGTTTATGCATAATCATTAACAACAACAAGCAAATGAGGAGTGCGAATAGTGATGATGACATACTTTAGTGTTCTATTCAATTGGTAGATGGTCAGCTTTTGTTTCTCTGGTCTCTTTAACACTTCAGGTCTATATATCTAGAATCTCCGAAATTTTACTGAAATATTCATAGTGGCCAACCTTTAGGACTGCAGTAGTGTAATAGTCTCCTCTACCACTTGGTTTAGTAACATCAAGCTGCTTTTGTCTCACTTTTTCTTGACCCATGTATTCTTGAATACACCAACACGGTCGTCGTTGTTGTTACTAATGACACTTTGCCAACCCAGCTCAGCTTGATTCATGAATACACACACAACCATCGTCGTTGTTTTAATTAATCATGAATAACACACTGTCATCCTCTCTTTTCTTGATCCATGGACCGTTGCCATTTTACCAAGCCGTTACTAACTATGCTTTACTGACCAGCTCAGCTAGTGAATTGTTCATGACTGCACACATCGTTGTCGTTGACTGACAGACAAGTGTATTGTTACATATATTGTTAGCTACTACGAGAAGTTACTATATCAAATTATGTTACAATTAATGTTGTAAGTAGTGGCAATCGCATTCCATTAAATCTGTGCATTGGTGACCGCTAGGGAAACCCCCCCGGGAGTATTCTATCTATTGGGAGAGGGGATCCAAGACTTACTGAGAAAACCTGGAGCATCTTGACCAAACTCGGATAGTTATGGCGACTACGATACTAGGACAATCAATAAATTGGGCAGGTCACGGGATGTGCACAAAAAAATCTTGGAATTTCTCTGAAAAAATTGGGACAGTTGTAACTATGAAATAGTTTACCTTACCTACTTTATTCCATAACCGATGTTCTATAGGCCTTATGATGGCAAGTGGAGCAAGACCATGGTTGGTTATGGAGCGGAAGACAACCACTTTGTAATGGAACTCACTTACAACTACGGCATAAAGAGCTACAAGAAAGGCAACGACTTCAGAGTAAGCAGCTTCATTAATTTTGGCGAGTTGCTGTTAGGTGTTGTCTAATGGGCGTGGTTCTTGCAGAGTGTGAGTATTCACTCCAAGGAGGTTGTGGAGAGGATCAGACACTGCAATTACATTCAGGAGGAGGTATCGTTTGAGTTTTGATTTGTTTGGTAAGGTGTGGTTGACTTTGCCTACCCATATAGGATACAGATGGCGCTGTTGTGGTGGAAGCTCCTGGTGGTTATGAATTTCGTGTGTACGGCAAAGAAACTGGGAGAGATGGTGAGTAAAAGGAAGAACCCATTGTGTTACTGAAGTGTGTTAGTTATAGAAGTGTTGTTTTTGAGTAATAGATCCTGTGTATGCTCTATCACTTGGAGTATCCAACTTGGAGAGATCTCTGAAATACTGGCAAGGGATGCTTAATATGCAGCTGTTCTCAAAAAATGATAGCAGCTTAGTTTTGGGCTTTGGACCGTCTCAGGTAAGGCATATGTGTCGGTGGTGAATATGTGTGTGCATGAGTGTGTGCAGGTGTGAGCATGTGTGTGTGTGCGTGTGCGTGTGTACATGTTTGTGCATGTGCATGTTATGTTTTGTTTTTTATAGTGATTTAGTAACCTAAGTCTCTATGTGTAATGTGTGTGGTGTGTTTGGGTACGTGTAGATATAATTGTGTATCAATCGTTTGGTTTCAGACACGTCTGGAACTAATTCAGTTGACCGAGCCCTTGGACAGAGCTGAAGCATCTGGGCGTGTGGCCTTCTCTTGTCCCGATGCCGAGGTAAAGATGGTGGGATGGGGCGAAACCGTGATGTAGCTGTAATACTGCGTAATTCTGAGTTTGGACATGACTCTCTCTGTACTTCCGTGTGTATGTAACTAGCCCTGGGGTTGTGTTGACATCATTAGGGCATTAGGGTATGCACGAGATGTTTTAATGAGGTGATGGTTATTTTGTATGTAAGGGGTTGGGGGAGGGAGTGGGGGTGGAGGATTTGAGCACATATTTTATTTGAATAACCTTAAAAGCTAACATTTGAGTGGTATAATCCCCCCCCCCCCCCCTCACACACACACACACACACACACACACACACCCAGCAACACACTCATGTTCATAATTATTTATTTAAAAAATTATCAAAATTTATTACATTAGTGGCTATGAAAAGAATTTGTACGTTTACCATTAAAAACAGGTCAAGGTGTTTATGTATAATAGAACATTCTAAGGTGAACTTTTGAGATGATAAAAACAACAAAACAACCCATTTAAAATGCACACCAGGTTTACCTTGTTTCATTTTAACCTGTCCTAGTGAAAAGGAAACAAATCAAGGTTAGAACTGCGAGTTAGCATGTCATGGCTTAATGTGGTAAAGGGTTGTGTATTGATGATCTATGAGATTTAAAACAACTGAAATTGTGACGAGAATGCAAATTTCATCATTTTAGATTGGCAAGGATTATAATTTAATCGAATTACTGATCTCCTGATATTTACTAGTGATGTGCTATAGCACAAATGGCGAGCGAGCTAGTCCAACTGAAATTCAAATTCGAATGCTAGTGGTTATAATATTTCTTTGAATGTTGTTTTTTTTTGTTTAATTTATTGTGCTATTTTTTAGCAACACACAACACTTGCACATATACATATTGATCACTGAATATACCACCACAAGACGACTTACACCATATTCTCTTCGCAACAGTAATTGATTTTCTAGGGGTAAGCAATCAAATTTCTGAGACGGGTAAGGATCGCTAAACCAAAGGATTCTGCTTATCAAGCTGGCTTTCCAAAGTATGCTCTGTTGAAAATACTCTATTGTACCAGAGTTCTAATAGATAAAAGCATTGTATTGTATTCTCTTAGTGACTTGACTATTGGAAAATGGATTTTCAAGTAAGAATAAATGTGTTACGCAAGGCGTATAGCTACGACAAACAGCGCATTAACCAAGGTAACTTACCGCCGCCACTAATAGAATAGAAAATGAACTCCGCTATATTTGTAAGACCTAACTGAACATCTGTCCTCTTCTGTCTCAGTAGCACTTTTTTTCCTGGCATTATTTCGAAGTGTTTTCTCAAAAATTTCTTGCGCTCGCGCTAATGTTTACATTTTTAAGTAGCCTCCGGGGATGGACACGTGTTGACCTCTTTGAACTTTGCCACATATATATATACCAAAATCTCAATTGAGCTCGTTAGTGAGAGTCTCGCTTCGCTCACCCAATTAATATTACACTAATAATACATTAAGTACTTTTACTAAATTTTGGTCTCTCAACATTTGAGAGAATCCAGAATATTTCTATTGCATTCAATGTGTCTTTAAAAGAGTTTACGGTACTGTGCCTACAAAAGTGTTTATATTAGTTGCCAGGTTATGAGCAGAGGAGTAAAGAAGGCGGCTACACTATTCTGACTCCATTAGTGAGCTTGGACACACTTGGTAAAGCGACTGTGCGAGTTGTAATTCTAGCCGATCCGGTGAGTCGGTCAGAAATGTTTGTTTGTTTGTTTGTTTGTTTGTTTGTTTCCTTGTTCAATTCCTTGCCTACCATGTGTATTGTAGGATGGTCATGAGATATGTTTCGTGGGTGATGAGTCCTTCAGAGAGCTGTCTAAAGTCGATCCCAAAGCCGACCAGTTGTTGGATGAGGTAAAGTGTGGTTGCTACTACGATGTTCTATCTAATAATTTAGTCTTTCTCTCTCTCTCAGGCTATGGCTGCTGATAAAAGTGTGGAATGGTTCTCTAAAAAGGCGGCAAAGAAATAACTTTAACGTACTTTAAAACATAAGTTGTTTTTCCTGTGTCAGATGGTATTGTTGCAAAAAGTACTTAAAATATCAGTGTGTGTGTGTGTGTGTCCCCTATGAGTAGTTCCTCCGTGTGGTAGTGGGGCAGGCAACATCATTAGTGACGGCTAAATCTACTCACTGCTATTTGTATCGTGTGGTGTAGACCATATACTGATGGCAGCTAACTAATATGGCAAAGTGTGAAGAAATTTGGTGGTGGGTACGTGGAATGTGAGGTCATTGGTGGAGGGTTCAGGTGATTTGCGTGTGTGTGGAAAAAGGTATACTGCATGTGGACATTCTGAGTCTGTGGACAGAAAGTTAGATCTGCTGGTCAAGGAGCTTGAGCGTTATGGTGTGTCTGTGGCTGGCATCCAGGAGAGTAAATGGTTTGGGAAGGATGTGTGGCCAGCAGCAGCAAATGGTCACACTTTTCTGCACTCCGCGAGATCACTTCCGCCTTCAGATGATGTGGCTATGAGGAATGAGGGAGTAGGATACTACTAAATGAGAGGGCCACTGCAGCATGGAGGCAGGCAGGCGAAGCATGGAAAGCAATGAGTTCTAGGATTGTTGTGGCCAGATTAAAGTGGATAGGAAGAAGACAGAGAAGAGCCGGCGGATTCAGAGAGAAGTCAACTTCGTTCGTGACCATTGTGTGCGTGTATGCTCCCACAGCAAGGGCTCATCCAAGAGTTAAAGAGAAATTCAGTAACGAGTTATAGGACACACTAGATAGAGTTCCAAAGGATGATGTCTTAGTATTGCTAGGTGACTTCAATGCTAGGGTGGGTATGCTGAAGCCTAATGAGGGGGAATGGAGAGGTGTGTTAGGGAAGCATGGTCTAGATGAAAGGAATGAGGCAGGAGAACAGCTCATGCAGGTGTGCTCTAAATCAACTAGGTAACTGTGATGAACACATGGTTTGAGAAGAAACGGGTCCAGTATGGAACTTGGATGCATCCTAGAATGAGGGTGTCCCACGTGATTGATTTTAGTAGTAATGAGAGCTGGACAGTGCATGTGTTGCAGAGATGTCCAGTCAATGAGAGGAGCAAGTTGTTGGACAGACCACAACCTAGTCAGAGCAAAGCTAAGGATTGATCTGCCACGTGTGGCTACCAGAGAGAAAACATCTATACCCTTATTGATCCATAAGTTCACAGCCCCTGATGTTAAGGATGTGTACAGGAATGAGCTAGAGAGAGTCCTAGAAGAACACCCCTTTGATGAGGATCTCTCCATAGAGGAAAATTGGAAAGTCCTGAGGAGTAGCATTGTGTCTGCTGCCGAAAAGACAATAGGATGTGGAAGAAAGAGATAACTTGAGTGGTTTGAGGAAAATGAAGGAGAGTTGGAGCCACTGATTGGAGCCACTGTTTGCAGCCAAGAACGAGGCCCGGGTTAAGATGCTCAGGTGTAATTCAGTGGCAGCCAGGAAGGAATTCAGACAACAACAACGGATGGTAAAGAAGGCAGTAGACAAGGCAAAGGAGGAGTGGATTAATAGAGTGTCCTTGGAATGTGTCGACGCTGCAGTGAAGGACGGTAAGGCTCGTTGGGACAGCATTAGAAGGCTCCAGCAAGCACATGGTGGGCGTAGACCTCTCAGACCAAGTGCAGTGATGAAGGACAATGGTGAACTAACTAAAGATCCAGTAGAGATATTAGATAGGTGACACCAATTCTTTAGTAAGTTATTAAATGTGCATAGTGAATATGCAGTCCAGGTCATACAGCAAATTCCTGAGATGTCGCCGATGCTTGAGCTGGATGAAGTTCCGAGTGAGGAAGAGTTGCTGGCTGCATTATCAAAATTAAAGAGAGGCAAAGCTGGAGGTAAGTCAGGAGTGCTACCAGAGTTGGTGCTGTATGGTGGCGGAGGTCTTTGGGATAGGATGTTGGGCCAATACAAGAGATGTGGAGGAAGGGAGAAGTAGTGGCTGACTGGAAGAATGCTGATAGTGCCCATACCCAAGAACATGCAATGTGACAACTGGCGTGGCATCAGCTTGTTGGATGTAGCCGGGAAACTCTTTGCCAGAATTATAAAGGAGAGGCTACAGGTAATTGCAGAACATGTTCTTCCTGAGTCCCAGTGTGGATTTAGGAAGGGAAGAGGATGCTGTGATACGGTGTTTGTGGCAAGACAACTGACGGAAAAGGTGAAAGAGCAAATGATTCCATGTTTGTCTTGCTTGTCGACCTGCGAAAGGCTTATGACTCTGTGCCAAGGGAAGCTTTGTGGCAAGTGCTGTAGAAATGTGGCATACCACCCAGAATGCTAAGTGTTGTGAGATCCTTACACCAAGACATGCAGGCAGATGTCAGAGTTGGTTCTTCCTTGTCCGGTAGTTTTGAAGTAGGTGAAGGCTTAATGGATGAGGATGTTGCTCCATTGTTGGTGGAAGGTGGAGAAATTGAGTTGGTGGAGGATTTTACCTATCTTGGCTCGGTCCTGTCTAGCAGTGGAGATGTGATGATTGACGTGAAGAACAGGATCACTAAAGCTTGTAGAGTCTTTGGTTGCTTGAGAACTGCTGTGTTTAACAACCCCACACTCAATACCAACTAAGAGACCTGTGCATAGAGCTACAGTTTTAGCAGTACTGCTGTATGGGGCGGAAATTTGGACTTTGAAGGCTAGACACATGAGGTGCCTGACTTCCTTCCATAACCGTTGTGTGAGGACCATCCTGGGTGTAACTAGATACCAGCAGTGGACAGAGAGACTGACATCAAAGACTCTACCAGGAAGGTTTGGGATGGGGCTGTCTATTCTTGACATCATTACAGACAGGAGGTTGCAATGGCTAGGTCACGTGGGCAGGATGAGTGCAGAGAGGCTGCCAAAGATGTTGCTTTTCGGAGAGTTGAGGAAGAAAAGGCCATGCCATGGGACCAAGAAAAGGTGGAGAGATCTGGTGTCACGTGATCTGCAGGCCATTGGCATGGCGAGGAGATGGTACCAGCGTTGTTTTGGTTTAGCAATTCCAGATTTCCTTAGTTTTAGTTATTCATACTAAAAAAATATCTTGAATGCTTAGTTATAGTTTTCCCCCCAAATTCTCCCTGAAGATTTAGTTAGTTTTTCTTCAATACCATGTGGAAGATTTAGTTAGTTATACTATCAATTGTCTTAGTTTTAGTTTATGTTGCCTCTCAAATTCTGCAATAATGAGACTCCTTAAAGAAAGTTGTTCATGTAGTTTTCCCAAAGAACTTCAAAAATGGCATATTTTGGGTATTATTAATAAAGTATGGTATTTGTTAAGTAGTTTAGAGAATAATTACTTGATGGGAATTTATATAGTTATTATTGAATTTACTGTCTTCTAAAATAATTAGTTTTAGTTTTTTCATGTTCTCTACAGCTTAGTTTTAGTTATTCTTACCAAAAGTAAAATACCCCAAAACTAAGGGGTTTTGGTTTTAGTTTTAGTTAACTAAAACAACATTGGATGGTACCAGTGGTGTCAGAACAGACAGCAGTGGCGTAGGACATGCAGGCTTCAAGGTTCAAGGTTCAAGGTGTGTGTGTGTGTGTGTGTGTTTGCATCTATTCTTGAGTGTTTGTTAAAGCTTGGGTTTTTAGTCATGTTTTTAATTTTTATTGTGGGAAAGTTTTGTCAGACTTGCCTGGAACCAATTTCACCGACTGAATCCTTGGACTAAGCTGAGAAGTGGTAAGGTTACAGAGAAAGCAAAGGTGTGCAGCATCATATTATGGTGTTATTTGTTCCCAAGTAGATCTATTTTTATTATTGGCTATATTACATACAATGGCTGTAGTGCATATATAGCTACATACTAGAATTAGCTACATGGATTTTTTTCTATTCATTAGCGAGGTTATAATTGCAATGGTAGATTAACAAGCCAAAGTAAGGGTAATGCAGGTGCACACCCCATTGTGATAATTACAGGTGCACACCCCATTGTGATATTACAAGTATGTAACTATTATCTTGCTAAAAGAGATATTCTATTCATATGAAATAGTGATTAACTAATCCTCAAGGAATGTGTAAGTATTAAAATTGGTTGAGTGCTATTTTGAAACTATGATTCAACTATATTGAAATCTTGACATGCAATGGCCAGTCTGTAGACTAAAAACCGTTTTCCCTAGCAGTAAAAGCACCATTCCTTAAGTAATTCCACTCAAGTTTAACTACATATTCCCCTCTTCCCACACCAAGTTTGTGCAGCTGATTTGTGGGTAAAGGGTTTCAAATGAACCTCGTACTGGATGTGATCACAGTCTGGCGTAGCCAGACCCTTTACCAAACCGCTACGCTGGGAATGGCGTGCTTTGTGTGCTTTGTGTGCTACGTGGGTCTGGCTCTGCCAGACTATTGGATAATTGTTCTGAATAAATTCATTACTGCATCATTTCACTTGGCATTGAAAGGTTTGTACACACAAGTGTCTCCGCTAAGCTGTAAAGGAGTGAAGATTATTGGCGAGCGAGCGTAGCGAGCGAGACACTTACAGGGGTAAAAATGATGTTTGTTTATTTATTTATTTATATATGTATGTCATTTTGTACTTTGACCCTCCGTATTTTTGTGTTCGCTCGGTGTTCGACCCCGTCCCAAACTTCACTAAACGGAATCCTCTGGTTTAGCGACCATTACCCGTATCACCTTAGAAATTGAATTGTTTACCGCTTTGAATTGTTTTGCGGGTGCTGGGAGCTCCATTTCTATTCGAGTTAGTGGCGGTGGTAAGTTAATACACTATTTGTCACAGTTATAGCACTACTTAACAGCATTTACTTGACAATTCATTGTCCACTAGACGAACCACGAAGGTAAGTCTTGCGTAGGTATGTTCAGTTATGTGAAAGTATTGTGCGTTACAACTACTATTAAGAATATCACAAAGAAAATTTTAAAATAACGTGACTTGATTTTGTTGCTTCTTTTTCAATTCAAACAGTTGAGGGGAGTGGTTACTATGGCATTGAATCCCCTTTACCGTATATGCGTAATTTAGCAACTCAACTTTATTTTAATAGTTTGAGTAACAACAGTGTAGTTTAAAGCTCGCTCGCCATTTGTGCTCAAGCACACCACTAGTTTATTGGCGAGCGAGACACTATCAGGGGTAACTCAATCGAGATTTCGCTATATTTATTTATTTATCTGTTTATGGGGTACGTGAGACCTCTGTTTTCGCCCGCGCTTCTAATTACGTAAGTTAGGTAAAGCGTTCACAGTTTCAGTATTTTTTTCAATTAACGAGCGCGGAGAATCCTGCTGCAGACGCAACTTTGTTTCAACCAAAACGTTTGCAGCTACTCTCTTCTTGAAACAATTGTGAAGTCTTTGTCAAGCTGCGCTTCTTTGCCACAGCTTTCGAAGTTTATTCAGGCAATTCTGTTAGTTTAGTCTGGGATCAGAGACTTTAGATTCTCTGATGCTAACTGAGAATGGAAAGGGTTACACTGTGCACTACAGTTAGATGTAATTTTTCTGTCCTATTTTTCTGTAAAAAGAGTCTGCTCGCTCGCCATGCATTTGCGCTATTTCGAGCGCACCACTAGTTTATTTATTGTTTATGGGGTACGTGAGACCTCTGTTTTCGCCCGCGCCTTTAATTACGTAAGTTAGGTAAAGCGTTCACAGTTCCAGTATTTTTCAATTAACGAGCTCTGAGAATCCTTAGTGGCGGTGGTAAGTCAATGCGCTCTTTGTCATGGCTATAAGCCTTGCGCAACAGTATTTACTTGAAAATACATTGTCCACTAGACTACTGCGAAGGTAAGTCTGTGTAGGTGCATGTCCAGTTGTGTCAAAGCATTGTGTTACAACCACTACTTAGCTAAAGAATATCACAAAGAAAACTTTTAAATAACGTGTATTGTTTTGTTGTTGTTGTTTTTCCTTCCAAGCAGTTGCAGAGAGTTGTTACTATGGCACTGAAATCCCTTTACCCTGTATGCTAAATTTAAAAACTGGACCTTATTTTCAGTAGCTTCAGTGTTAGAAGTCAAAATCATTCATATAAAAATAGTATAGTCTTTAGGCTCGCTCGCACTTTGTGCTCAAGCACACCAAGTTTGTATAATATATGTATGGACGTACGTAAGGCATTTTTGTACTTTGACCCTCGCGTTTTTGTGTTAGTTCGGTTGTCGACCCCGTCCCAAACTTCACTAAACGGAATCCTCTGTTTATCGATCAGTACCCGTATCACCCTAGAAATTGAATTGTTTACATTTTTGAATTCTTTTACTGGTGCAGTTAAAACGTGAAAACTTACAGGACTTCCATTTCTATTCGAGTTAGTGGCGGTGGTAAGTCAATGCGCTCTTTGTCATGGTTATAAGCCGTGCGCAACAGTATTTACTTGAAATACATTGTCCACTAGACTACTGCGAAGGTAAGTCTGTGTAGTTGCATGTCCAGTTGTGTCAAAGCATTGTGTGTTACAACCACTACTTAGCTAAAGAATATCACAAAGAAAACTTAAATAACGTGTATTGTTTTGTTGTTGTTTTTTCCCCTTCAATTCAAGCAGTTGCAGAGAGTTGTTACTATGGCACTGGAATCCCTTTACCCTGTATGCGAAATTAAAAAAACTGGACCTTATTTTCAGTTGCTTCAGTGTTAGAAGTCAAAATCATTCATATTAAAATAGTATAGTCTTTAGGCTCGCTCGCCATTTGTGCTCAAGCACATCACTAGTAGATAGCTACTCTCAATGAGTCTGGCGGAGCCTGACCCACGTAGCGCGCAAAGCATAGCGGTTCGCGGTAAAGGGTCTGGCTACGCCAGGACTACTACAACTAGTGGTGTGCTTGAGCACAAATGGCGAGCGAGCCTAAAGACTATACTATTTTTATTGACTTCTAACACTGAAGCTACTGAAAATAAGGTCCAGTTTTTAAATTTAGCATACAGGGTAAAGGGATTTCAGTGCCATAGTAACAACTCTCTGCAACTGCTTGAATTGAAGGAAAAAACAACAACAACAAAACAATACAGGTTATTTAAAAGTTTTCTTTGTGATATTCTTTAGCTAAGTAGTGGTTGTAACACACAATGCTTTGACACAGCTGGACATGAACCTAAACAGACTTACCTTCACAGTAGTCTAGTGGACAAAGTATTTTCAGGTAAATACTGTGCGCACGGCTTATAACCATGACAAAGAGCGCATTGACTTACCACCGCCACTAACTCGAATAGAAATGGAAGTCCCTTAAGTTGTCAAGTTTTAACTGTACCGGCAAAAGAATTCAAAACGGTAAACAATTCAATTTCTAGGGTGATATGGGTACTGATCGATAAACCAGAGGATTCTGTTTAGTGCAATTTGGGACGGGGTCGACAACCGAACTAACACAAAAACGCGAGGGTCAAAGTACAAAAATGCCTTACGTACGTTCATACATATATACAAATAAACTAGTGGTGTGCTTGAGCACAAATGGCGAGCGAGCCTGATGTTAGGTAACATAAAACTAAGTATTGTTACTATGTTTTAGCTTAGTTCATGCAAACACTATAATAGCAGTTATGACCTTTTATTTCAGCAAACAAATACAAAATCACTCTCTTACCTGATTAATGGTAACTTTTGTAGTATCACACATCAACCATTCTGATAATCTCAATCACCAGTAACTCTTGAACAAGCTCTCAGCTACGATAAAAAATAAACCAGTGTTATTATTTGTAATTTTAGCCAACAAATATGGAATTACTACTTACATCATTCTTGAGTATTGATAACTTCTGTAGTATCAAATTGAAGTACTTTGACCATCTGAATTACCTTGAATTCTTGACAACAAGCTCTCACCTACAAAAACAAAAACAATCAATTTTAGCACACAAATACAAAATTATTTTCTTACCTCATTTTCTTGAGCAGTGGTAACTTTTATAGTACCAAATTTGAGCCAATCTGACTATTTGAATTTACCAGTCACTGTTGACAAGCTCTTAGCTACAAAAAAGAAAGGCCCGAGTTAATTTTGCATATTTAGCTTACAAATATGGAATTACGTACTTACCTCAGCTTCCCTCGAGAAGTAGTAGCTTCCCCTTAGCATTAATACTACGGCATTCTGACTACCAACGGCTCTTGACAACCAACAACCGGCACTCCGCTATCCCCCATAAAACGGCTAAGTTTTGAAATTAAGTCTGGAAAAGGGTCTTCAATGCCATAATAACCGGTCGAATCAACTTTTTGTTTCTTGAAAAGCAAGCATTTTCGCAGGAATTTTCTCACACTTTGGAGCTTAAGTTAAAGTAAGGCTTGCCTAATGTGCTGCAGTTTCAGAATAAACTGGGGACAAGCCTAAAAAGCCGTGTTTTTTGGAGAAAAAAGTTTCCCGCGCGCGCGTTTAAAGGGCATACGTACCATCCCACATACATATAATATACATACTAGTGGTGTGCTTGAGCACAAATGGCAGCGAGCCTGATGTTAGGTAACATAAAACTAAGTATTGTTACTATGTTTTAGCTTAGTTCATGCAAACACTATAATAGCAGTTATGACCTTTTATTTCAGCAAACAAATTCAAAATCACCTTATTAATGGTAACTTTTGTTAGTATCAAACATCAACCATTCTGATAATCTCAATCACCAGTAACTCTTGAACAAGCTCTCAGCTACTATAAAAAAATAAACCAGTGTAATTTTAGCCAACAAATATGAAATTACTACTTACATCATTCTTGAGTATTGATAACTTCTGTAGTATCAAATTGAAGTTACTTTGACCATCTGAATTACCTTGAATTCTTGACAACAAGCTCTCACCTACAAAAACAAAAACAATCAATTTTAGCACACAAATACAAAATTATTTTCTTACCTCATTTTCTTGAGCAGTGGTAACTTTTGTAGTACCAAATTTGAGCCAATCTTAGCTACAAAAAAGAAAGGCCAGAGTTAATTTTGCATATTTAGCTAACAAATATGGAATTACGTACTTACCTCAGCTTCCCTCGAGAAGTAGTAGCTTCCTTAGCATTAATACTACGGCATTCTGACTACCAACAGCTCTTGACAACCAACAACCGGCACTCCGTATCCCCCCCATATAACGGCGAAGTTTTGAAATTAAGTCTGGAAAAGGGTCTTCAATGCCATAGTAACCGGTCGAATCAACTTTTTGTTTCTTGAAAAGCAAGCATTTTCGCAGGAATTTTCTCACGATTTGAAGCTTAAGTATAAAGTAAGGCTTGCTTAATCCTGTAGTTTCAGAATAAACTGGGGGTCAAGCCTAAAAAGCCGTGTTTTTTGGGGAAAAAAGTTTCCCGCGCGCGCGTTTAAAGGGCATACGTACCATCCCACATACATATATACATATAACATATACCCGATTTTGCATTATCCACCCCTAATACTGTCTCGCTCGCTACGCTCGCTCGCCAATAAACTGACATCCCCGATTTTCGATTGTGTTACCCCTGTAAGTGTCTCGCTCGCTACGCTCGCTCGCCAATGATTAATATTTGGGTGGGGTCCTTGAGATTGCTTCACAAAATACTAGCGAAACAAATAATTTGTTAATGTCTCTTGTGTGGTTCATGTGTTAAACAGTAGGGTTGTTATTAACTAATAATTACATTTCTCCTATACCTCATCCTCCTTTACCATCAAAAACAATTTTTATAGCAATATCAGTAGCAGTAATAACAACATTGCTGTGAATTTATGCAAGTGATAATCCTTCGCTCCTAACTTGCAGAAAGGGACACCTTTTTCTGCCCAAGTTCCATTTTTATGGCATTTATTCATATTTATTCCCATTAATGTATGGCCCTTTTCACAGGAGTACATTGCATTGCGTCCAGTGTAGTTTATTTTTAAATTAGTAACCAAAGGAAGAGTGCCACATTTCCTTTTGGAGGTCCAAGGCATGCAAACTGGTGAAGCATCACTCCAGTTGCCACTTGGCAGACATGTTTGTGGAGTAGTCCCACTCAACTCATGCTTGGGGTTACAGGTAAAGCTTATAACAGAGCCCACGATAGGAGGTCCATTTATATGCGCTCTACCATTGGGAAAGTTCTGCACTGTTTTGCACAAGACCTCGCAGTGTGGCGGGGCCCCGTCCCACTTCCCCAACCTGCAGACTATCGGTTCTGTACTTCCTCTAAGCCTATAACCAGAACTACAAGAGAATCGTGCGACAGAGTTTTCTCGATGTTGGTCCGAATACGTTACCTGTAAACCTTTGTACAAGTGAATTCCTGTTTTGCAGTCGTAGTCCCTCACACAGTCGGGATAATATCCATCAGAGTTTAGACCAGACCACGATCCATTTTCCATACATTTCACCACTGAATTTAAATCAGACAACCTGTAAAGATGGTTACACTGATAAGAAGCCACAGATTCAACGTGAAAGCCAGTTGACAGAGTCAATCTCCCATTATGATGATGGAATAAGGACGAACAGCCTGGTAGAATGGTTCTGGATAAGTCTGAGTTTACGACAATTGTACGTTCATGCATCCCTACCGTGTTGTTGACACTACAGGTAAAATTTCCAATTAAATTTGTTTTTGAGTCAACTTTTAAAGATATCAAATACATTGCCTCATGGAAATCTATGATATATCTATACATGGAGTATTCAGAGTCAGTTGTCCTCACTAGCTTGCTATTTTTATACCAGTGGTATTCCGTTATTGGACCTCCAGAAGTAAAGCAGTTAATGGTCAGTCCAACGGAGTCCACCGTAATGTCTCGGATCTGAGGACTACCAGATCCACTCGGATATATTCCGATGAAAGCTGTGAGACTACTCGGAAAACTCGTGGTGTCTGGCATTTCGCACCTAAATATACCACTCGATTTTGGCGATTGTTTACGGTGTAAGCGAACGACACGTTCACCTCTACTTATGAAAAATGAGTTGATGTTGTTTGCACTATCTAGGCGATGTACACTTCTGTAATCAGGATAGTACCATTCTCCCAGATTATTTTCTTCACAACAGTAGAATAAATCGGTGTGACAGGCCAAACTGTCTTGCTCACTGAAGCCTATGTCAGTGATATCCACTAGTCCATGATCTGGAATAATCTTCCCTTTGAGGGAAATATGAATGCCTTTGATGGATGTAAAGTCAATAGTGCTCACTAAAGACCAAAAGCAAAGTGTGTAAACGTTTGAATTCATTGATAGTAACACAGTAGATAGCGGGCTTTTACTCCTTTTACATCTTTAGACGAAATGCTAACCAATAGCACAAAATAATAATTTTTAGCGTAAGCACGCTATTTCGAAACAAACAACAACAAAACAGATCATTCGTTTGGAGTTATAATTAAATTGCCTGCAAATTTCAAAACTGAACTACAGCTTATTGTGCAACAACAATGAAGCGCCAAAGGTGCGAACTCTGACCGCTAGCTATTATACACTGGCTATAAAAAAAATCATCTCAGACCAAAAGAATTAGTTATTGGTTATTCTAATTAGGTATCAATAGCTATAGCTGGAGGAATAAAAACGGTAGATGTAGCAAAATCAGCCCGAAATAAAAAAAAGTAGCACCTTAAATCATCGTTCCCAGTAAGTTAAGAAACGGTTAATTGTCAGTAATCTCCAAAACCAGAGCGTGACAGACAGACAAAAACAGACAGGACGACTACTATAACCCTCTTGCGCATACGCACTGAGGGTTAATAAACTTGCTAGCTTGTTGCGGTCCAGCGTGAACTACTTAGCAGAGCAGCTTGCAGTCATTCTCCCAGACCAGATCTCTTTATCGAAGCTTTAAATCGGAGGACTAGCTCTAAGCCAACCTAATTCTGCCTTATGAAGCATCCCATTTCAACATCCTCTATTGCTCTATATCTATTCACTGGTTCCATCACACATTTAAAGTTTTTAATTGTTTACATTATGGAGCTCTAATTTGTACTTGGAACGAATCTTTCAGAAGCAGCAAGAGTGTGGGAACCAAACTTACATTCAGAACAAGTAACTTAATTATATGACACATTCAGAACGAGTAACTTAATCATTATTAATTATAAAACACAAAGTTATTATTATTGTTTCTATAGAATGTCACACAATTGACACGGCATTCATGTCACTTCATGACGACACCACATCTGTTCTAGGAACTATGTATATTTAGGACATGCTATTTTTGTATCACCCACTGGGCATGTGCAAGAGTTTAAAATATATGGCTGGAGACATGTCCAGACTTCAGTTGATGTACCTTCATTTCGATGATCAAGTGCTGGTTAATTTACTTTATAAAACTCAACTTTGCCAGCGTGGAGGGAATTGTTGAATATTTGAAGTTAGCAGAGTCAAATTTTGAGTGGGTCCCAATCTGAATGTCATCTTTATGACTTGTAAAAAACTTAGTACCAAGTTTTTTACCCTATGCTTAGCAGCCCCACTAAACAGGTAGTCTTGTTAACAAGCTGTTCTCCAAGCTTAAAGGGCCAGGGCACAGACACAGCTGGTTAGGCGCATAAGAGGTTGTAATAATTTTTGCTGCAAATTATTCTTATGCTGACCGGCGAAAACTTTACTCACTTTTTTTTAATGATGTTGTTACTTATTAATGCTGCTATTTATCATAAACAAGTGTCCCTTTAACTCCACCACACATAGGCTGGAGGGAGAGTAAATCTGCTTGAGATAAATATATACACACCTGTCCCCTTCAGGTGCAAAACACACTCAACACAGGATTACTTTACCTACTTGTAGAACTAGTAATACATACAACAATACTTTAATCTTCACATGACTCATATTTCATGGCACAAAAACTTCATGAAAAATGTTCTTTGAACACAACTTAGTGACATTCCATCCTTGGAGCAGTTAGTTATTGCTTCTTCAAGGGAACTTGGTAGAGGTGTTCAGCGAACACCAATACTCCAGCTACAATTTCTCTACCTGTTGGAATAATCTAAAAATAAAAGAAAACAACAACATTACACCACCATGGCTATAATTCACAAGTAGTTAAAATATGCAATGTAGCTATAATGCAACTTGTCCTGCCAATATTGATCACTATAACTATGCCTGATCAGGTCTACCCTGGTATGAGCTGAACATAATATGAATATAAGCTATTATCACACACACACACATACACACACGCGATAATTCATATTATGTATGCACTTCACGTATTTAGATCGTCATCTCATAGCCACGAGCCAACTATATTGTCTGGCTACCCATTTTGATCGTTACTTATTGCTTTTAAAATTATTTTTTGTGTATTGTTATTTTTTTCCTGAGTATCATTATTTCTTCTTTATAGCCAAAAAAAAAAAAAAAGCCTGGTCATTCAGAGGTAACTTCAGAAAATTCAGTTGTTCAGAACTGCACATGGGCTCATTGGAGAGTTCAATATGCAGTGTTCAATAAAGGGAAATAGTACACACTCGCATGGTGCAGAAATACTCAGGGAAATATATCCAATATGTATGTTCCCCTTTCTATGTAACATTTTTTCTGTCAATTACTTTTTGTAACTTACTTGGCTTGGAGGAAGCAGAAAGCCATATTGCCCAGTGTCTGGTAGTTCAATAGTGTATGAGGCAGATCGATAGTCACCATTATACTCATTTGCATCATCAGAATAGAACCAATCATCTGCAGATCCAGTGGTTGGGTACAGTCCTATTGATTTTTGATTGATGTAACGATGTCCATTTACAAAATATATAGCATTGGCCATATTATATCCCAGGTCTCTAAGCACGGCTTCATCTGGTGCGTCTTCATCTGTCCAGCCTAACCAATACATTAATTTCACATGATCATTTTCTTCAACTGTGCATGTTATTGTAGACAATCATTTAACTAAATATCGTGTGAACAATGGTATTCGAGGCAATGCAATAATTACAATAGTAGTTATTGTGATTTACAGAATTGTTTTTACTGTTGGTATACTTATGAAAAGAGATGTATTTCTAAGTGATGGAGCAAGTAGTTAACTACTCAGCTGATGTAAGTCATTTGCACATTCATGTATTTTTTTATTTAATATAATACCAGCAATAATTATAAATGATGACTCGTAATCAAGTGAGTTATCTACACAGGAGTAAGTAGCTATTAGCAGTGTACGCAGACAATAGCAGTTTTCTATGTTCGTACTTATACCAATAAATATAGAAACAGTTTGGTTATGTATGCTATTATTACTGCTAATGTTGTTAACGTTTCAACCAAGAATGACTAAATTATTGTATGTTTACACCATGGCCCACACTTATTCTGGCGTTATTGTGCACATTTGTTCATATGTCTTCATATTGTGTTTTTACCATTCCTCCCCCCCCCCCCCCCCCCCCCCCCCCCCCCCCCCCCCCCCCACTACTCCTGGCATTGTCAGTAAGTCTGCTATTGCCTCTATGTTCATGGTAGGCCTTGACTGTTCAGGTCATGACCCTGTTTAATCACTAACTTTATCGGGGATTTGTGATAAAATGAAGGGAAGAGTGAAAGCTGGAAAAAAAAAAGCTTCTAAAACTTACCATAAGGTCTGAGAATGAGTTGGCTGAAGGAATGCCAATCAATAGCTCCGACTATAGGATTGGAGGGAGAAGTTTCAGACTTGAAGTAATTAATGCTGGCTTGAGTCTCTGGTTCTGAAGCAGGACCTTCTCCATGGTATATCTCGCTGCAGGGATTATCAGAACTGCCTCCCTATTGGATGACCATAATTATCTATCTCACCAGAAGTTTATTATTTAACCTTTTAGGAAGTACAAATAATTTTGTTTTTAAGACTATGTGACAATATTTTGATAAAAAGTGCTCAAAGAAAGGGCAGTAGTACTTCTTAAACACTGTTTTGGTACAAAGTAACATTTTGTCCACTGGCAATTTTGGACGGTGACACATTTTTTGGAGGTTATTTCACTTTTATTACATGGTAGTTATTAAGCAATTATTGTATAAAGACAGACAGACAGATAGACAGACAGACAGATAGACAGACAGATAAACAGAGACAGTAGATAGACAGACAGACAGACAGACAGACAAACAGACAGACGGACAGACAGGCTGGCAGATAGACAGACAGATAGGCAGACAGACAAACAGACAGATAAATAGACTGACACATAGATAGAGAGGGCATTTTCTTTTGGCATATAGAACTTAAAGACTAAAGCAAGTTATACCTGGCAACATATGTAATTTATTATTACTCTCAAAATTGTGCAGCCACTTAATAAGACTATACTAAAATGGTATTGACTGAATTTCTTGAAATAGAATATGCACAGAAAGCTCAGGGTCTGATAAAAGTGGCAAAGCAGGATAACGTAGCTGCTTTTTTATTTTAATCTTTAATAATTCCAGATGGTAGGCAGCAGTTGCTATTATAATGTGTGACAACTAAAACAACAACAATAACACCGACAACAGTACAAATAACAACCACAATCATTTTACTTCATTCCAGTGGTCTGGATAGTTTCGATTCAAGTCCACTCCATAGCAAGGGTTCCCAGGCCTTCTGTTCTTGCGCCATAGTCTATCAGCTGTCCATGAGTGCTATTATTACACATTCTCTATGAAGACGAGCATGATAATTACAAGGAGATTTAAAAACTCACTGCATATCCATCAGGGTTTATGACAGGGATAAGAACAAACTCTACTTCCTCAAGAAGTTTTACCACCTAAACAATAACAACAACAACAAATCAAATCATTGCAATTTAGTTGATCCACATATGTAACTCACTCTATCATAACCGTCACTGTAGGATTCTACAAGATAGTTTGCAATAAATGAGCAAGAAGCTCCAGAGATCCACTCCCCTGGATGGACGTGGTTATAACAGATTATGTAATGGCTACAAATTCTATAGTATTTCATACAACTTATTTTAACAACACACCACATGAGTGTTTTCATGTGATATCCAGTACCATATCTACAGTTCGTCGTACTACAACATGGACACTCCTACTACTCTGGTTTTTTGGTCTTGTACTTTTTGTTGGGCTTTTACTACTGAATTCTACTGCCCCTTTGAAAACAGACTGTGACAAAAGAAAAAATTTGAGCGAATTTTAAACTCTCCAACTTTAGGTATCATTGTTTTTAGTTTCCGTTGTTCATAGGTTGCCTAGTTTTTTTTCCCTCCTCCCATCTGTATGTGTGAGATGCTTCGTTGGTAAAGTGAAGCAGTGAAAAAAAGGTAGAAAACAAATAGTTATGCATGTACACCATGCATGGGCATTCTTTTATAGATAAATAAATAATCAAGCTAGCAAAAATGAATCACATTATACTAAAGAAAATAATTAAAACTGCAAACTAGAAGTTCATTAGCTATATAATCAATTAATAATTGCTATTCTTACGTGCATGGATTAGGCACTGAAAGAGGACCTTCTTGGGATTACTGCTGGCTGTAATGTGAAAAGCTGGAATCTTTCTACCTTCCACAGACTCACCAATGGATTCCACATATTTAGTTAATCCTGGATATTTCTTTGAAAGCTCTTCATACCATTCCACTAGCTCCTCATAGGAATGCTATGAAATGAAGTAATAATTCTAACTTGCCATGCTATTGATTCCATGAATTAGCTTACATATTCATCAAACCATTCGACTTCAGTCCTATTTCTTGGCATTTCTTTAGCAGATACTTTATGGGCATTCTTTAATATTGTGTCTATATATCCAGAAGCGTCACAGCCAGGAAAGCCTCTTTTAATCTCCTGCCATTTTGTCCAAGTTACCCTAAAATCAATTTTTCCTCCGCTGCCTATTCTCCAGACGTCGATCCCGTCAGTGACTGCCAGTTTTGACACTGCATCTACTTCTAGCCCCGAGCTATCACGCAGTACGATTAAAAATGGTTTTCCAAGCAATTTTTCTGGTTTATCTAGATAGCCAAACTCACCATTTTACTAGCATTTCATTGCTATAGCAACTCTTTTTAGAAGAGTTCGCCAAGGAGGCTCCGACGGCAGAGCTAAAAATAACGAAGACAACAGCAACGACCACGGCTACACCAAAACGAGTCATTGTAGGTCCAAGCGTTATAATCCAACTTTGTGCACAAAGAAGTCTTATTAGCAATCAGGCGAGCCACACCCACACTGAGTAACACACGCCAATAGCCCGCGGCTCCAAATTTCCTCCCACACCGTCTCCTAAATTCGAGAATACCTATATAGATTACTTACGTAATGGAACTATGTCCAAATCTCTGTCCCAATCACAAGATAATATGTAAGCTGACCTGAATATTACATTGCTACATGGATTCTTTGAACAAGGAGCCATGAGGTGATTCTTGTAATTAAACGCAGATGCTTGTACAATCTACATGCTTAGCACCCAGCAGTGTTCATAACTGCAGTTTTCATCCTTCAATTTGACTCTCAGAGAACCCATACTTGAAGACAGACAATAACATAAAACGTGAATATTTAACCATGACTTTTTTTACATGAAAATTTTAAGATTGTTTCAAAATTAGAAATTTTCTCCATGCAAATTGCAGGTACAATCTTGGTACATGAATTGTATTGCAACTCAACAAGGCAAAAATGGCAAGTTAAATAGTGAATGGTGATAAAGTGACATCAGATCAACAGAGCAGGCCTTTTGTGTGACAGAAAAAGATGTATATCAGTATTGTACAAATATCCCATGACATATAACATGGGTATACACTTTAATTGCAGCTGCATACCCTCTGCCAGTTATCATAATTACTAAAGAAAAGTTCTATTTCTGATTGGCGTACTTTGCGTATAAAGAAATCAAACAGATCAGAAATGTTTATTTGGACATAGCTAGTTAGCTAGCTATTTTACCTGCATTATCAGTGGCGTAGGAAGGGGGAGGGACTCCAGGGGCTGGAGCTTCCCCATAATTTTGGGGCTCAATTGATGAGGTGATTTCTCACATGAAAACTAAACCACAAAAAAATAAGGCCCTTGGAGCCCCCCTCTATACCGAAACATCTTACTGTACCCTAATTAGATAGTAAGTTTGAATAAAAAGAAATTAATGTGCTTGATCAATAGCTAGAAGCATGAAGTCATCATTCCTCCATGACATAAATAATATATAAGAAACTTCACATTTCGTTAGCTAGCTATATCACGCCATTACTGGACCCAAAGTAGCCTTCTTCATCGGAGGGCCTGAAGTAATACAGCCATCCGCCTATAGCAGGTAATTAACAACGCGCGGTCATGTGACTCGGAAACTTGGCCCTTCATCTCTGTCATCGTCTGGCTCTCAACATTACATAACACAACATCAGAAAATTCTTGCGTGCGCCGCCTGGGAAACTAGGCCACGCCTTCCAAGTCGACTTATAATTGATGCAAAACGCCCCTTTAGGTGCAGCCTCGGTGTGCAGTAAACAATGGCTTGGCTGTCCTACCTGCTTCTGTGCCTAGCGGTACTGACCTGCTGCGCGGAGCCGATTCCGAGATACACCAGGACTGTGAGCTACGAGAACGAAGTCCTAGTGAAATGGTAAGCGGACGAATCCCCAGTACTTTTTTTTTTTTTTTTTTTAAGTTGAGTTGACTTGTTTTGCAGTACTGGCTTGAAGAAACATCAAGTGGAGAACCTAATGGTAGCTGAAGGGATTGATGTGTGGAAAGTAGCAGAAGAAGGAAGAGTAGATTTTAGAATATCTAAAGATCAATTCAAAGAAATGCAGAAGACCTTACCTCAATGCAGGGAGTCAGGAAGTGTGGAAGAAATTGTGAAGAGAGCCGAGAGAAATGCTGCCAAGCGTGTCACTAATGCAACTCAAGATGATTGGTTTGAGAGATATGTGAGTTGTGTGATGTGATTGATGTGTTGCATTTTATTTATTTTCTGGTATAAAACAACAACAACAACGACAAACTTGCTTCAAATTTATCACACCTTAGTTTTGTATGACAAAATTCCAGCTTTAGATAGAGAAATACAAGTGACATTCTTCATGAACAATGACTCTCAGGCTTTACTCATTTATAGTATGAATCAGCAGATTGATTAACAGTGTGGTGTGTGGGTATGCATGCTTGTGTGTGTGTGTGTGTGTGTGTGTGTGGTTGTCTCTCTTTGTATGTGTGTGTGTATGTGTGTGGTTGTGTGCAAGTGTGTATGTGTGTGGTTGTTTCTGTGTGTATAAGTGTGATTTGTGATCAGTCAGCACATTATAAATTTAATTAAATTTAACCTCGAGAAGTTTTTCATTGCTCCTTTTATATCCTTAGTGACATGTTAGTCCATTGACTCTCCCATCTGTGCCACCTGTGAATATGGGGACAAGTGGTTGAATGAATATTGAGATATGACATAGTCCGCATGTAATCTGCAGATGTCCACATTGCATCAGTCATTATTGACCAGAGACAACAAGTGGTCAGTCAATGCATTAACATCAGTTTACTTGGAATTAAAATTTGCAGCTTCAACTTCAATTAGTCATAAGGCAAAACATTTTTTTTGACTAGGCTGAAGAGTCAAATTTAGCATTTTACCTAGTTGCTAACGGAAACATGTTGGTATATTTGGTCTGTGAAAACGCCCATGCAAAATATTCACAATAATTGGATTTTGGTTTCAAGGGCTTACTAACTTCTTTCTTAACCCTTTACTTAAAAAAAAAAATCATAAAAAATACAATTATTAAAAAAGTTATGTGCGATACACGGTAATCAAAATATGCCTAAAAGACTACTCTTTCTGATTAGTCAGTTAAAAATAGCAACAAACTTCATTTGTGGTAGCTACCGTTTGCTCTAAGAATGAACAATACTGATAAAGTAAGCCAAGAAATACCATATCAAGTAGCCACGCTCTTTACAACTTGTAGCTGGGGCAGGCCTTGGTTAGTTTTATTGTGATCATGAAGTTAGAGGTGATTTTACTATTGCGATCATGTCCGGTGTTTGGTATTTGTGGGTTTGGTATTTATGGTGTTTGGTATTTGTGGTGCATGCACGTTGCTATATGTCACAGCATCCTTAAAGTGCTGATGCCCAGTGCAGTACTCTATTGTTGTTTATAGACTATTGATTTGCTTTCTTCATCTTCCTAAATGTTTGCAACACATTTTTATTTTACTGTGCAGCACACATACAGTGAGATTATTGAATGGTGGGACGAACTTGCTAAAAATAACCCAGAAGAAGTCAAGTATGAGGCGTCAATAGGAAAATCATATGAAGGCAGAGATCAACCTGCTGTCACGATAACTTCTGCTGTTACTGATGTCAATATTATATACTTCCAGTGCCAGATTCATGCCAGTACGTAATGTTAGGAGCTTTAATTTATTGAGTAATATGCTCTTTTTAAGGACTGTAAAAGTTAGTTGAAGCCTTGAAACTGTGGCTGTATGCAAAGCAATCAGCCACTATTCACTTAATACTGTCACAAATGTATTTTTCTCACGTCTTGTGTTCTGTTTTTTTTCTTCATCTTCTATTTAAACTCTTGTAAGGAATGAACTAGGAGTTGGCGATGTTTTCCACCAGTCAGTTTGCCCTTTCATAATTCTCATACATTATTATAATATGAATGTTTTGTTTTTCACCGTTTTATGGTTTGTGTATTATACTCTATGTGTACAGGAGAATGGATTTCTGGTGCGACTTGTGCATACATTGCAAATTACCTCATGGAAAATAAGGGAACTGAATTGGTCAGTTTAATATTTTCTTTTCATAATAAACACTTCAGGTTTTCTTTTATCGTCTTTTAGGTTTCAGTTATTCTCCAGCAAGTAAAGTTTGTCTTTGTCCCTTTTGTCAATCCAGATGGTTATGAGGTAATGCTTGTGAACTGTAAGATGTTCATCTTCTCAGCTGGCCTTGATTTTTTGTTTTCTGTTTTTGTTCTTTTCTACAGTATACTTGGACTTCTAGTCGTTTATGGAGGAAAAACAGGAGGCCTGGTTCGCTATGTGATGGAGTAGATTTGAATAGAAACTACAACGATCACTGGGCAGGGGTTAGTTTGTATTGTTAGCCAGTGAGGTGTGCATGAAGCATATTAGCAATGCATGAGACAGAATAATACATTGGTTGACCATTGTGAGCAATACTGGCTAGTCTTATAGTTAACTTATTGTAGTGCCATTGCCTTATGTCTTAGTCATGGAAAACTATATTCACTCCTTTGTTCAAGTGTAACATTGTAGGAATCATTACAAGCTTACAATACTCTACAATGCCATAACAGTAGTCTTACATCTATCTCTATTTTAACATATGTGACAGTACTTGGGAAAAGGGACCAATTGCGTTAAAAATTGAAAAATGAGTTATTCATATCACTGTGTAGAGCACTTCTTATGGAGTATTTTGATACCAAGTTTATAGGCAGGCGCTGCTTGGTTCACTAAATATACGAGCGGCAATCTGACCAACTTGAGCACAGTTATTTCGAGAAAACTGCAATTAAAACTTCTTATTCAATTGCTCGCGGAGTTAACGTTGAATTCCGTAATCTAACCGGAAGTCCGGGTTACGTAAGACGGTCTTATGCTTGGAAAATGGTGGCGATCAGCTGAAAGGCAGTAAGTTATAGTTGGGGCCGCTTACTTCATTGATGGGAGAGGCCTTACTCAGTTTAGACCATACATTGTGTAAGAGTACTGGACAGGTATGGCTTTAAATAGCACTAGATGCGTATAGACATAGTTTTGCAGGCCGTTTTGTGCTTCTTCTTTTTTTCTGTTTCCAACAGTTTGATAGTTACAGTAAGTCATGGTAACTATAATACAGTCACTCTTTCAGAAATGATCAACTAGCTTGGTTTGTTAGTTCACTGGCTAGCTAAGTTTAGGATTATATTTGTCTTGCAGCCAGCTTGTTGCCTGTTTTGGAACAAATGAACAATAGGAATCTCTTTAAATCAATGAACAAAAATGATGGACTTTCAAAATGTGTTGCCTTCTCTTGTTGCAGTGTGACAGAAGTCCTCATCATCACTGAAACCTTTGTCCAGTCAGAGACTTGCTGATTCTTCTAGTGTGTTCACAAAAATAGTCCCAGGAGTCTCCAGGTCTGCAGACTCCAACTACAAGACTCCATAAAGCAACATCAACCTATATAGCTTGATTATTCACATTTATTATTTCTATTCTGTTGCCGCAATGCTATAACAAAAACTTGTAAGAATTTACCCGCGATTATCCAGGTAGGGATAATTTGTTGCTAGGCAACAAATTGAATTCGCCCACGATTTTCAATTACTCGCGGGTTGGATTTCCGTGCACGCACGGAAGGTCAAAATAGAGAGTAAAAGGTGACTGTGTTTAAACGGGGCGCTCGGACCTTTAACAACGGTTTCAGTCACTCAAATTTGGTGTCAGTGTAGCTAAAGGGTAGGAGATACCTGTGGGCGAATAAAAAGAAAACAACAACAAAAAATTTTTTGTCGGTGTTTGGGCTCTACTGTACATTTTTGATTTTACGTAATTGGTCCCTTTTCCCAAGTACTGTCACATATTGTGATGTTAATAGGCACAATTCACTTTCACTTTAGGCAGCTGGACTTCACAAACTACAAACTAGACAGATTGATATTGTTATATATTGGTTATGATAAGAATAGAGCCAGTAAGATGTTGATTAACCCTTTTGACGCTGTAACCGCATATATGCGGGCGAGAACAGGTTTGCGAGAACAGGTCTGCGAGAACAGGTCTGCGTTCTCCAAATAAAAAAAAAATCTATTTTAGATTAAATCGTCATTTCTTTTTTATATGTAAAGTAGGCGCTGTACTTTCTTTTAAAAACATATTGAACCGTATGGGCAGGTTACGTATTATTTTTAATATTCTGAAAACTGAAGTCAAGAAATGTTTTGACCAAGAATTTTCAGGACGCTGAGTGCCCAATTTTTTTTTGTTGCCTACGAACTTTAAACACTCAGAATAGAATGTATGAAGCCTATAGAGAGTCCCTCAGTTTTTTTTAATGATATGGATAAAGTTTTTCCTACCGGACATTGAGAACAATCGATGGGGCTAGTTCCTTGGAGTCTCCTCGAAACCTGCAGTAAGATGGATGGTTCCAGTTCATTTTTTTCCAGGCTTTTAGGAGCTTATTTTGCTTGTTATAAGGCTATAGCTATCTACTTTATATGCCTGGCTGTTTGTTTGTGGATTTTTGTGGTTGCTTTACAGTAGAAATTCAAAAATCATCGAATTCTAAAAGATGCCCGAAGTGTTGAAGAAGTCGGCGTTGGAAGGGTTAATGCTTATACTACTAATGATAATTAACCCTTAGCGCATGTGTGAGAGGGTTATAGTAGTCGTCCTTTCTGTCTGTCTGTCTGTCATGCTCTGATTTTTGGAGATTACTGACATTTAACTGTTTAGTTAGCTTTATGCTCAGGGAAGGTAACGGAGTTGAAACTAGGAAAGTTGACGGAATTGAAAGTAGTGAAGTTTCGCGTTGAAAATGTACGTATACCGGTGACTATTTCTGGCTAGTTTAGCTTCTTCTCTTATGAAGACATCGTTTCCATGTACCATTTTCATTGCTTGAGCTATATTGTAATAGCTAAAGTGCTTAATAACACTGAGGGTTCGCACCTTTGGTGCTTCATTAATGATAGCATTTGTATTGCTGCTATATTATACTCCATTAATGAGGAGAGTTATTTGAATGTTGGTTATAGCTTTGTTTAGATCTGTCTACAAAATTTACAAACAATTGTCCAACTGTAATAATAGGCTATAAAAAAACAAAAAAAACAGCTACCCCCACAAAGTACTAAGAAGTCAAATCTGTCTTTGCTAAATTAGAAGCATACAATAAATTCTATTATTGTGTTAATAATAGGGTGGCAGCTCCAGCAACCCGTGCAGTGAAACTTACCATGGGGCCTCAGCAGAATCTGAGCCAGAGACTCAAAACACAGCAAATTTTTTCAAGTAAGCTCTGATTATTGTAGTGGTGGACTTGGTCTTCATTTCCTTTCACTTGTTACAGGTCTCTGGGAAACATTGTTGGGGCAATAGACTGGCATTCCTTCAGTCAGCTAATTCTACGTCCTTATGGTAACCACTCGTGCAAATGTTTACTTCATGTGTGATATCAAAGCTAGCTAATGGTTTGTATGCTTAAAAGCCAGTAGTGATGGAAGCAAGTTAAGTAATGGTCATCAAACACTTGAGTTAGGTGCATGGTCAATTCAAGGGAACATATTAATTTTAACCGATTACACGCGAATAAAAATTTTAATTGCGTCTTACGTAGTGCGGTCACGGGCGCACGCGAGACACAGAGGATTGATTGCTTGGTGGGAGGGTGACACTAAGCGAGACAAAGAAGACGAACGTTTGAAGATTGCCTTGGGGACAGTATTATCAAACGATAGAGTACGCTCTAGGCTATTGGGAAAGCATAAATTCGACACTAAGGAGCTGTTCCCAACTTAAAAATAACGAAGTACTCGCACCGTTTGGCAAAAACTTTTATGGCATCACACTGAGGCTCTTAGTAAGCACACTAGTAAGGTTGGAAGTATGGTTTCATGGCTGAAGCAGTTTGCTACTCGATCATAGAGGTAAGAGAAAGTGTTTTTGCACACATCTGTCTTACATTCAGGAAGAATTTGTTGATATTTATTTAGGGTGTGGTTTATTTTGAACTGAGCAATCTGTTATAAATTTTGTGAACAGAGAAGCTTTTTATGGCTTTTGTGTATGAAAACAGGTACATCACAATAATGATAGAATATTTGAGTGTATTCAGTTTGGTACTCCAAGGTGTCTTTACTTTTGATGTGCTGGTAGGCTGCATTGTTGACAGAATAGTTGGTGATCTTACTATCAAGTGCAACTGGTCATAGCATAATAGAAGTATATGTCAGTCTCACCTGTTGTATAACAATATTTATTTTTACTTATCCTGTTACCAGTGGTCGGGATTGCTATAAAGAATGTGGTTAAAATTCCTGTAGAAATCGCTACTTTCAGAATCATCAATTCCGTTCTCTCGTCAGAGTCCTTGACCATCTACAGGCCCGTCTCTGCCATTAAAAAAAGGGTCAGACCAGGAAGTGGGTGTGGTTTCGTCAAAAGTGGTGTAACAAATTAAAAAGTGGCAGTATGCAAGAGTTAAATATGTAAATATGACAGAAAAAAGGCTACAATAATTTAAGTAAATTTTCCAAAAATTTGCATGCGACGTTCATTTTGGCCAATGAAATCATTAGCAATTTCTTTCATTTCCAGTGCATCTGTTAGTTTAGCACCACACAGAAACATGCACACAAAAAATTATAGCTATTTGAAATGTTAAAAATACTTAACAATACACTTACAAAAGCAGCCTCATCTTTTTTGGCAGCAACATGACTTAATTTCACAGCTTTTAAGCATAGAAAACAATGTACGCAATCTTCAGCTTCATTGTAGTGAAGCCAAGTCCACCGATCAAACCAACTAGCTTGAAAACTACGTTCCAAAATTGTCTTCTTCCCAAACTTTCTTTTCGGGAAGTTAAAAGATAACGGCTGATGCGGAGATTTCGGTAAATTATCGAGAAGATTCTTCTCGCGACTCGCTATTATAGTCGATGAAGCCATATCAAGACACTCCCGGTGGAAAGACTAGCGACACTTTACCAACAGAGGGAGGTACGATTTTTTTGTCGACCTTTACCCGGTAACTTATTAAATGTACACGCCCACCTTTTTCAAAAAAAGGTTCGACCAAGGTCGGACTGGTCGGACCATCTACTACGGCCCTGATCTAGCAACTACTGCAGTCACTACACCATCAGTACTGAAGTCATTCTTGCTGTCATCAAACTCCTCGTCACTACCATCAGAGTTACTGCCATCCTGGTCACTGCCATCCTTGTCACCGCCATGCTGTGCCAGGTCAAGAATATTGTCTTCATCACTAGGATGCTGAAGTGCCCAGTGTTCCACTAGCCAAGATAGCTTTCTGCTTGTCTTATCATGAGCAGTTATAGCTAAAGTAATATTATTGGTTTCTAAAAAATTATTCTGTGTACCTTTATTATATTATGAAATATATTTTCAATTCATACTTTATCAAAAAGAAGTCTTATTGTTGTGACAAAATTTACTCAACATTTTCTTATGGCAGTCTATGTATTTTATAAGCCTAAAATATACTTACAACAATATAGAATCGTCTGCCATTGTGATTGGTGGCTTCCTTGACTCCACAGGCTGTAGGGCGAAATGGACGCGAAGACGCATTTTTGACGCATTTTCGCGTCCTCCGCGGTTATCTATTTTTCTCAATTGACGCGTATTTGCGTCTTCCGCGATTAATCGGTTAATGAGGGTTAATGGTAATCATGATCCTGGCATCAGTTACTTGATAGTCTGGATGACTTGCAGTGCAGAGTAGTGACTGCTTAGATTTGAAAGGAGTCCTTCAGAATTTAACATAATATTAGTGATTGATTATACACTGCTTGAATTCTGTATATCTGGAAACAATCTTACAAATTGCACTTGTCTTTTCTTGAATCAATAAGAAAATGAGGAAAATATTCACTCTGCAGAAAAAAGATGCTATTGTATGCATTGCAGAGAATTTTAATTTATGATTATGCCATTAGAACACAACTAAAAAATTTAACTTATTGGGCACGTATTAAATCGATTATGTGAATTCTCTTGTACACAAAATCTATATCTGAACAAGTCACACAATAAAATACTGTACTTGGACATACAACAGTATTGTGTTAAAGTCATTTCAGGCAACTCTTCTTCCGCGAAAATTCACTTATACATATATATCTGTCATTTTTTTTCCTGGCAGCTGAGCATTTTAATAGCCAATGATTATTACTTGTACCCCTGATTATTACTTGTACCCCTGATTATTACTTGTACCCCTGACTATTACTTGTACCCCTAATTATTACTTGTACTCCTGATTCGTAACAACTTTAGCTCCCACATAGTTAGGTAAGGGATAGATCTTGGTGAGTGTAATAATATTCTGTCTTTAATTACTAATATCTTTTAATGTTCTTTGTTATTACGGTCGCATATGCAGGATGGAGTACCAGCAATTCTCCTGATGAGGCTCAACTGAAAGAACTCGGTGACGACATGGCTAAAGACATTTTGGACGTGCATGGCAAGATCTATACCTCTCAGAAGAGCATACAGCTCTATATGACCACAGGGACGGCCTCAGACTGGTTTTACTCTGATGATGCCAATGCTAATAATAAATACAGGGCAGCTGGATACACTTTTGAGCTGAGGGACACTGGACAGTATGGGTTTGAACTACCACCTCAACAGGTATGCATATTGAGTGGACAGGAGAGAGAGAGCTTAGTAGTAAGCAGTATTTTTTTTTACCATATGGCCATCAATAATTTGGTTAATAAAAATTTGACATGATAGCTGTGAAAATAGAGCCACTGAATGGTTGTTTTATGATAACATGTCATGCAATTCTCAGGTCATTTATATTTTTTGTTTCAAGCAATTCCATAAAAGTGGCATGTCAAAAGCAGAGCAATTTAGGAATGTGTGAGAAAGAATTAGTAAACCAAGTCCAGGGTAGGACTTAATGATGTCAAACAGTCAGATTGTTTATGGCTTTATATCTTCTTGCTTCTAGATAATTCCAACTGGTGAGGAAATTGTTCCAGCTGTTCTCAGGTTTGCGGAGGAATTGAATAGCAAACCTCTGGATAAATAGTGATCGAACCATATGAACATTTTAACAAGGATAATCTATATGTAGTTCTTAGTTTATATTACTTTGTCTCTGTTCAGTTAGTATGTGAAAAATTTGCTATTGAGTTATTCAGTGAATGTAGACATTGTTATTGAAATATATTTTTAAAACAACACAGTAGCAATAAATTCAAAGGAATGAAGCTATAATTTTGATTAGCTCAAGTAATGTTTCAAAACTGTCATTTTGGAAAGAATTAACTAAGTTAACTTTAAAGTTGACCACACCTTCTTGCATGGTTAGTAGCAAATATTAAAAATCTAATTCTACAATTTAGTTTTAGTTATAGCTTTTCTACCAAAATAGATATTTTTAGTTTAGTTTGTTTTTTGAATGTGCAGACTTAAACTTAGTTTTAACATATCACTTCAATGTTAGTAATAATAACACAGGTGACAATATTATCTTTAGCTAGTTGTAGTAATCAATTTTCAGATCCAATCAGTGACTAAAATGAAACAAAAATATATTAGCTCACATGCATAACTATTGCAAAGAAGACAAAATCTCACTTATTCTCATGAGTTCTTTAAAATCTAGACATGATAACATACTAGAGTTTTAGCTTTAATTATATAGCCAAAACAACAATCTAGCTAGCAATCGTCTAATTGATAAGGTGCATAGAAAGGTGTGGCAATTAGGCAGGAGGCAATAGGAAAATTCAGCTATTGTGTTCTTTTCCTCTAAGGTATCCCAAGTAATCATCAGAATTAAATGGTATTGTGTAGTAGTCTAGATATGTGTAGCCTTCAGAAGTAAGGTCCCACATAGCCAGCTCTTTGTTCAGAGAGAAAGGAAACTTGTAGAGTAATGTATTGTAGTGAGTAGGTAACAAAGTGAGTAAAGAACAAAAGAAATATGAAACTTAATGAGGCCCCAAGGTGCAATCCTCAGCACTACTAGTTATACACTAGCTAGAGTAGCTAAAACGACCACATGCTGCAAGAAATTATTTGCTCATGTGATTATGACATAACGAAAGGGGGCTAATTACAAAAGTTAGCACTTAATAGAGCTGATAGCTTCACTTTTTCTAAAAAACCAGCTTACAATTAAAAAAGTAGCACAATTAATTTTTTTTTAAATTTGAGTAAATTCATATCTAAATCAGTGGTGAATTGTCAGAATATCCAAAATCAGAGACAAATAGACAAACAGACAGAACAAACTAGCTACCATAACCCTTTGAGCATGTGTACTGAGGGTTAATTAATGAGAGGCTGATGTGGGGTTGTTTGCTGGGGCTGAGAGAGATAGAGCTGGTAGGGGGTCGTCTAACTCTTTGGCTGCCTGCGTCCCAGGTATTCGCTGCCACCAGGTTCTTCCCCGCTTTAGGGTTGTTATCGGGCCAGGGAATAATGGTTTGTATGCTTAACCTGTTTTTCATCACCATCTTTAGTCACACTGTTTAGCGTAGCTAGTTTTTGAGCTTCACTCAATTGGTGCAGCAGCTCTTCGGTATTAATGGAATGATCAGCAACTGAGTTCACAATTTCAGAAGGGACCATTTGTACAGGATTTGTTGATTCTTGTCTGGAACTATCAAAATTATTGTCCAACACTTCTTTCTCTGAAATTTCATTATCTAACCAGTCATCTAATTGAGCTATTATCAACTTAGCCTTTTCGTCCGAAGCATGAATAGAGCAGCACACAATTCCTTCACCAATGCAAATCTGAATCAGCTCACCTAAGCATTATATAATAGTTAGACACTGCCACTAAGGGCACTACTGTGTTTAGGGTCCCGAAGGCCTCAGGCTGTGGCGTCCCAAGCGTAGCGAGGGCGCTACTAATGGGGCCTGAGGGACCCTAAACACAGTAGCGCCCGATGGTGCGCAGTGCCTAACTAATTTAGAACATAGCAACCACTAACCTGTTTCCAATGCCCTGAGAGGCAGGGCACTACATATAGTAGCCCTCTGTCAGGGCACTACATATAGTGCCCTCGTCTGAGGAACTACGCGATTCAGAGCCCCGCTACGTTAATTTGATAAAACTTACCAGATGAACTAGCTATAAGTATAAAAAAACATAGTCAGGATGTGAATGTGTTACAAGACATGTACTTGATCCAGCCAGTGCAAGTCATACTGGAGACGACAGTATCTTCTAGGTCAGGTTGGCATACCATTGAATTGACTCCAGGCCCTGCAACATTCCAAGGATATGGCCACTAGGAATAGATCCAGGTCCAAGCCATGCTAACACAATAGGTTCAGATATGCCAATGGAAATATTATCTGTCAATCAATGCATACAGTAATAACCATAATTTTTATGACAAGAATTACCGAAATGCGAATAAACTTACTCTCACTCACACCTCATATTCGAGGTTACCATGAAGATGGGACTCGAAGTGGCATTACAGGCCAATAATAGGTTTTTGATTTTTTTCAGCTGCAGTACAATTATTTATGTTGTATATTATGGCTACAACACAGTTATGTAGATGTGGCATAACAACACTTTGTAATAATATCTTCTATGCCCTGGTAGCAGATCTACATATTTACATAATAGAAAAGAGCATTACATTGTAATGCACAATCTTGGCTTATACTACCTGAGCTAAGTCCTTTATATTGTGATTATTATCACAGTTATTATCTGATACCGGACTTACCTCCTTCACATTAAGCATAAAGAAACTACATCTTTGATAGTCAACCATTCCACGATGGTTATTGTCTGCAACCAACACAGAAACCATAGATTTTCTCATGACAGGAACAATAAAAGGACTACTTTTTGTGGAAGAAGCTGCCATAGCACCCGTTGACAGTGAGCCTGTATAATTAAGTATGCACAATGACCACACATATGAACATAAGGTCTACTCAACCACATATATTTATGGCACTGACCAGAAATGCTCTGGGCAGAGGCTTCCATTTCTGTATATTAAATTTTGCAAAGCATCTTCCTTGGTAAAGTCAGGCAATTTCCTCTCAGCAATATCCCATTCCTTTATGTCAACTTTCTGTAAAAATGCTGATTTGGCAATTGAGAGTGCTTTAAGTTGATCAATCATCCCATTAGCTTCATTAAAAGTAATTGAACCACTTAACAATTCATTAAGAAGATGTTCTTTGTCAGAATTCTATATAATTAAGATATGATTGTACCAAAATCTATTTTGACAGCCAACAGCTAACTTACCCCTAAGCCCTGGAAGCACTTGAAGTGAGACTGCTTAATAGAATACTTTCCTTGGAGAGAAAAAGCCAAGACAATACTTAAGCATTATAATAGATGGAATGGATCACTCTAAAACAAACATACCCCACATTGTCAACAACCCCAAAGTGATGGCTGGTGCTTACAGGGTGGAAACACATATCACTGGAGTTAAAGATCATGGCCGATTCACTATGATGTTCATAGACAGTGGACAATTTTACCATGACTCCAATCTGACTGTGGAAGTGTTATTACGAGTATTTTATCAGTTGAAGGTAAGAATTCTATCAATATGATGTAAAGTGATTCATAGTGATGTAAAAATAAGCTGCAGGATGGATTACCAGAAGTGCTGTATATTCAGATGGATAATACTTGTCGTGACAGTAAGAACAAGTTTACACTCACATTTGCGGCTATATTGGTTGAATTGGGAGTGTTCAGAATGGTACTTAGGATTTGATTTGACTGATCTCAGGTTGATATAGATATTTATATGTGTAGGTGAAGTTTGGATTCCTACCAGTTGGACATACTCATGAGGACATAGACCAAACATTTTCATGCATATCTCGAAAACTGAAACATCGCAATGCATTGACTTATCCAGGTCACCCAACCTAGCAAAGTTATAAGCTACATGAAACTGTAAATTTTTTCCTTGTTTTGTTTTTTCCAGATCTTTGTCAAAGTATAGAAGTTTCTTTCTCACCACCTCCTACAAGTGGTGGTTTTGGATTCTGTAACTGATGTCAAGGATTGGATGTCAGATCAAACTCCTCTACTCCATGACCATCTTAAGGCAGATCAAACTCCTCTACTCCATGACCATCTTAAGGCAGATCAAACTCCTCTACTCCATGACCATCTTAAGGCAGATCAACCTCCTCTACTCCATGACCATCTTAAGGCAGATCAAACTCCTCTACTCCATGACCATCTTAAGGCAGATCAAACTCCTCTACTCCATGACCATCTTAAGGCAGATCAAACTCCTCTACTCCATGACCATCTTAAGGCAGATCAAACTCCTCTACTCCATGACCATCTTAAGGCAGATCAAACTCCTCTACTCCATGACCATCTTAAGGCAGATCAAACTCCTCTACTCCATGACCATCTTAAGGCAGATCAAACTCCTCTACTCCATGACCATCTTAAGGCAGATCAAACTCCTCTACTC
>WLWD01001808.1_pt1 | contig 50564 bp, 37 predicted proteins | sample 6712731 | NCBI WGS metagenome assembly WLWD01 (sample SAMN12718690, study PRJNA576275) | sponge metagenome | isolation source: marine sponge | host: Mycale hentscheli | place: New Zealand: South Island, Marlborough, Capsize Point | collected 2014-11-01
CCCTGCCCTGAATCCGCTATCCCTAGCCCTAGCCCTAGCCCTAGCCCTAGCCCTAGCCCTAGCCCTAGCCCTAGCCCTAGCCCTAGCCCTAGCCCTAGCCCTAGCCCTAGCCCTAGCCCTAGCCCTAGCCCTAGCCCTAGCCCTAGCCCTAGCCCTAGCCCTAGCCCTAGCCCTAGCCCTAGCCCTAGCCCTAGCCCTAGCCCTAGCCCTAGCCCTAGCCCTAGCCCTAGCCCTAGCCCTAGCCCTAGCCCTAGCCCTAGCCCTACCCTAGCCTAGCCCTAGCCCTAGCCCTAGCCCTAGCCCTAGCCCCCTAGCCCTAGCCCTAGCCCTAGCCCTAGCCCTAGCCCTAGCCCTAGCCCCCTAGCCCTAGCCCTAGCCCTAGCCCTAGCCCTAGCCCTAGCCCTAGCCCTAGCCCTAGCCCTAGCCCTAGCCCTAGCCCTGATGAAATGTACCACCAAATCCAAGGTACAGCAATGGGAACCAAAATGGCACTGAGTCTATGACTTGTCTAATTAGCTTAGCTGGATAGCCTCTGTTTCTGAATTCTTTATAAAGTTTGTTTTGTACTGCAGTGTACTCATCTTTGTCTGAGCAGGCTCTTAGTAGTCTTGTCAGTTCACCTTTGATACTGAATGTTTGTCTTGGGTGGGCTGATTTGTGTGCAAGTATTGGAATTTATTTGTTTTTTTAACCCTTTCGTTCCCAATCCCGCTTAAAAGCGGGTGAAGACCGGTTGGCTTCTCCGAATTTTTAAAAATAGTTACTTTATAGCTAGAACCTTCAGATTGCATACACAGGTGCCCAATGCATTGGAGAAGCATCTAAAATAGCTTTCAGCCAGGGCTGCTTCGACAGTACCTCACAGCAGTTGCGTTTATTTCTTCCTCGGCAAAAAAAAAAACATCGGTTCTCCGTCGAATTTTAAAAAAAGTTACCTTCTTCACAGCAGCTTCATTTATGGATCCAGTCATCTCCAGAGCTTTGTAGAAGCAGCGAAAAATTGCTTGAGCCCAGTAGCCTTCCATAACACATTGAAACAACCGCTTCTTTGCCGACCAAGACTTTGCGGTTTGACTTACTGTCTTCTTTTTTTTTTATAAAATTGCCAGTTCAACTGGGGGCCTCCCCATTACGTACAGCATAGGCTCCAACCGTCCCGAAATGTCCGGGACCGTCCCGGATTTGTTAACTTTGTCCCCGGTCCCGGAAGAGACTACTATTTGTCCCGGAAAGTTACTTTAACCGGCAAAAGGTAAAGGGTGTCTCTACGCGAAATGGGAAAAGATCGTCAGTATCACAAATGCAGGAGTAGATTCACAGTTATTGTAGAGGTTGACATGAGCGATTGCGGTCCTCCTAAGCTTAAAAGAGCCAGAAGGCAATGCCATTTTGATTTTAGCTGGCTTCAACAATTCTCTGGTATAGGTAGAAGCTCTAAAGGTAAAAGCAGTAATAAAGTAGTAGTTATTTACTACTTTCTAGCTAGCACAACAAACTTTGTATAATAATGACTATAAAATAAATACATAAACAAAAGCAACAGCAATTTACTATTACAATGAACAGTCATTTATTGTAGGGAATAATGTTGGATATATATTTTGATACATCAAATGTAAATCTCTTCCAAGGTTTGAGGTAGTTGTATACAACTATCGTAAAAGTTAGATTAACTAGAATAAATTTCCATGCAATATCTCTGTCCTCATTGAGTAAGCACTTGATAATGAAAAAAATTCATTATTCTTTTCCACAATTTATTTTTAAATTTCAAAAATCCAATATAATTTTAAATGCTACACCTATTTATTAGCCTTAATCGTGCTTATTTAGTTAATTAGTGGCGGGCGTGGCTATGGTCCCTGAAGCTCCAGTTTGGAAAAGTTGGAGGGTATGGTACAGTCTTAGGTAATGCTTATTACATCATAGGAAAAAATTGAGCGTGTCGTGTGATCCAGGTAACTATGCAAAAAAAAATTTTTTTTCGAAGTCAATTTGGAAAAATGGCGTCTACCAGTTACAGTGCTGTGGAAATTTTAGACTTGCTTGATACTGACTCTAGTGACTCAGGATCAAGCGGAGAAGAGGGAGACGACATCTAGGGCTATAGGAGGCCCTGTATCAGGGTTGGGGACCAGACCCCGTCAACTCTGACACTGACAATGGAAGTCAAGAAGATGATCGATGTAAGCTTGTCTTTCTCTTGTCTTTCTCTTGAAAACTAGCAAGCTTCTGTTGTGGAAAGGACTTATTTATAGCTATATTGAGATAGAGAAAGCTGTTTAGCTGTAATATATATATATTTCATTGAGTTTTGAGATTTGAAAGTGGGTTGTGGTTTGTTGAACAATTTCAAATTTTCAAAAAAATTTAATTTTTTTTACCAGAATGTACTACTAGGACCAGATGTGTATGCAGTCACCGACCCGATTGTGAAGAAGGATTGTGAAGAGGACTCAGATGAGGCAACAGGAGCAGAGTCTTCCAGTGATGAAGTGGAAGATGCCGGACCTGGCGAAGTACACTCGGAGCCCCACCCCCCCTCCCAAACAAAAAGCCTGTATGAAACCCCATGCAATACATCATAAAGTTGCAATTATATAGGATCATGAACAATTTGTTGTTTGTATTACAAATATCTTTGTTGTTTGTGTTTTTGTGTACAGTGCGTCCAGCTTAAAGAGTGAACTTTTTGAATTTATCATATAGGAACAAAATACAGCTTTTTGATATGTATGTACCTTATTGTTACTCCTCCAAATATTGTTTCCAACTGCTACAAAATCACTTTAACTCATAGAAGGTAGAGAACCGCGCATCGCCCATAGACTGAAATACATTAGTCGCCATTTTATTTGACGTCAGACTTTCGTCTACGCGTCGTCATTAATCGTATTTGGTTTGTGCCGCGCAACGCTTTACCCACCAGTAATACGGGTATTCCCCTTTATAGTCGCGCTTGCATCGCATGCTTGATATGGCTTCTGGTTCTACCACTATGCGCGTTGCTGGTACTACCGGCAAGCGTAGGCGAAGTGAATCGCAGTTGCTGCAGGACACCACTAATTGTGTTACTCCTTCCAAGAGATCTTCATATTTTAAGGCTGAAGGGAAGTTGAAGGAACTGAACAAACTAAATGCTACAAAAGCCCCTAGAGGTAGACATGTTATGTCCCCACAGCCAAGTAGTGCTATGCTTTCACAGCAAGTAGTCCCACATTCTCCTTCAGCCTCTCCTTCACCTGCCCCATCACCCTCACCCTCACCCTCCCCATCACCCTCCCCATCACCCTCCCCATCGAAGGATGTGTTGCATGCTGTAATAAAGCAACGTTCATTTGTGATTGAACAAGGCACGCATATTTTACAGTCACTGGTAGAACGCAACACGACATTTTCTATCCAAAAGGCTATTGTCCTTCAGGTGTTTGGTGCTGCTGTTAGTTCGGGGATGGGAATACTGGAAGCATGCAACTTGTCTTCAATGGCCACTGGATTCAATTCTCGGGTAATACATCGGTGGGCAAAGGAAGTTTTTGTTGACTTCTTTGGAACCATTTCCTCTCTTGAGGATGTAACTGATGAGAAGTTGCAGGATGAATTGGAGTCAGGAAGAGGCAGACATCCAAAGTGGTTATCATTGATCTCTGACGAGAACTTCCAGAGCGAATGTAGAAGTTTTGTTCACCTCAATGCAAACGTGAAGGGGAAACCAAATCTGACGTTGATGGATGTTGTTTCGTGGATTAAGGCCTCACATGGAGTTGAAGTGAGCAAGTCTACCGTTTCCTTATGGCTACATGATCTAGGCTTCTCGTATCAGCAGCATACTAAAGGTGTTTATTTTGACGGGCATGAAAGGCCAGATGTGGTTGCTGATCGTGAAGCCTACTTGGAACGTTTGATGTTGCTGGAAAAGCGAACATGGCACTACCACTCTCCATCTCCAGATCCAGCCTTAAGACCAGTTATTCGGATCTATCATGACGAGTCCACTTATTATTCGAATGCGGACCAATCATTCCATTGGTCAGACGGCTCCGAACTGGTCCTGAAGCAAAAGTCACTGGGACAAGCCATAATGGTATCTGACTTTGTGGAGGAGGTTGGAGGACTGCTGGAGCATGAGGGCGAGAAGGCTTCCCTGCTTTTGGAGCATCAGACGGACGGATACTTCACAAATACCATGCTCATCTCTCAGGTCTGAAACAATGTAGATAATATTGTATAAATTGTTTTAAGCATTGTGCATTAGTTTTACAACTTGGTGTTAAATAATTAGCTAGTGCACTTTATTAATGCTCAATAATTATAATACGACATACAAAATCATTTTTTAGACTCACAAGGCAATTTCCTTGTTTGAGAGGAAGTATCCGCAATGTCAAGGCCTGTTCATCTTCGACAATGCTCCTTCGCATACGAAGAAGCCAGAGAATGCCCTAAACGTAGAGCACATGAATGTGAAGGATGGAGGGAAGCAACCATTCATGCGGGACACCACATGGAATGGACAGGTGCAGTGCATGGTCACAGACGAGGGCATTCAGAAGGGCCTGAAAACTGTGCTTCGGGAGAGGAGGGTGGATACGTCAGGGATGAATGCTTCCAGAATGAAAGAGGAGCTTCAGCAGTTTCCGGCAAGTTCATGACATCTAATTAGTAATAAGAAATCAACAAAAATACACAACAGAAGAATTGTGCATAAGAAATGAAATAAATAATTAGCATGATCATGCAATGGCAAGAAAAAAAAATCTTTATAATAAAAACATAAGTAAATTGTCAGTTATTTTAAATTAGATCTGACCACACTCAGTATTTGAATCCCATTGAGAAAATAAAATTATTATTATATATTATTATTATTGATTATTTGCAGGACTTTCAGGATCGCACCACAATCTTGCAAGAAGAAATTGAGCGACGCGGGCATATTTGCCTCTATCTGCCCAAGTTTCACTGTGAACTAAATCCCATAGAGTCAGTGTGGTGCCACTCCAAGAAGTACACTCGTGGGCATTGTAATGGGTCTATTGTACGGCTGCGCAAAATTGTTCCCGAGTCACTCTCACTGGTGACAAAGAACACCATTGGATGTTTTTTTGCCAAATGTTTCGACTACGAAGCTGCATATCGAAACGGCCACACCTGTGCCTCGGTAGATACAGCAGTGAAGAACTACAAGTCTCACCGAAGAGTGACCGGGAAAATCGACTAGAGGAAGCTGCTGATATTGATTAGATTTGTGTGTGTGTGTGTGTGGGGCGGGGAAGGAGGTGGTTCAAATTTTTTTTTATTACATGCTAGTTATGCACGCGTCAGACAGTCTGACTTGCAACTTCTACAATGTGTTTTATTTCATGCCAGTTATGCACGCGTTGGACAGTCCAACTTGCACCATATTTATTATTATTATTTTATTAGTTATTTTTTGAGCCACCATATTCTATGGAAAGGGGGAGGGGGGTTTACGTGCTGGTTATGCATGCGTCAGACAGTCTGACTTGCACAGTCTACAATGTGTCTTATTTCATGCCCGTTATGCACGCGTTGGACAGTCCAACTTACACTTTTTTTATTATTATTTAACCGGCTCTTTTCAGAGCCACCACAAAGCAAAAGATTTCAACTTATTTTAATTATTATTTAACTGGCTCTTTTCAGAGCCACCACAAAGCAAGATTTCAACTTGCTTAAGAAGACAAGATACTCACCTATTAGTTTGCAGCGAGTCAATTGCATTACGTCTTCCTTCAATGTTACCAGTATGGTAGTAATATCTTCCATGTTGCACCCAATCACGTGGAGAAGCAAGCACTGTTCTTGATGATGCATCATGCATGGCGTAACCTTGTCCTGATGGAAGTTGAGGCGTCCAATTATTCTGTATTTATGGCTAGATGTTACAGCCGAGTGTGATGTAGTGTTGGGTCCATCAAGTTCCTGGGAAATTGAATGCCCCATGTGGTTGTTTATTTGTTTACGTTATCGTCTTTGTAGTAAATATTTGTTTACGTCGTATTCGCATGTGCCGTTTGTTACGTTTCTTACGTTGTACTCGCATGTGCCGTTTTCGTTTAAGTGTTGATGTTAATTCGTTTTCGTCTTTCAATGAGTTTTGTTGTGTATGTATTGGGGGTGTTTTGTTTAAATATGTTTTGTCTACATGTATGTTGGACTTTCGGGGGGTGGAAAATGTAGGAAGTGTTGTGTTTGAGTTACATGTCTCGTTATTGTCAATTGTATTTTGTATGTCACTGTCAGCGTTTGACTCGTTATCGTCAATTATATTTTGTATGTTACTGTCAGCGTTTGACTCGTTATCGTCAATTATATTTTGTATGTCACTGTCAGTGTTTGACTCGTTTTTGTCAATTGTATGTTGGTTGTCACTGTCAGCGTTTGACTTGTCAATTGCATCTTGGTCGTCACTGTCAAAGTCTGAAATAGAGTAGGGGCAAGCCTGCTGGAAGGGACTAGAGTAAGGGGAGCTGTTATTGTTTTCATTGTCACTGTGAGATGTCAAATCTGTTTTGTCATCTGGTGTTTGGTCTGGAGTTATGTTCAGTGTCCCTGGTATTTTGTCTGATGTTGTGTCTGGCGTTTTTAGTGTGTGGATGTTATAAGTCAAGTTTGTACCACATAGAGCATCAACAACTTGCCCAACACGACTCTGGCAGCCACAGATGAAAACCTTGATGGAGCACACTCTTCCAGCATAAGTGGCGCCTGGATACCCCACTCTCGTGAATGATCCTGATGTAACTAGACTGGGATGACAAAACAATAACAAAAGCTATGAGCATGCACAACAATGTGCTAATAGATAGCTTTTAAAGTAGTCATAAAGCAGCACACATTTATGTCTCTATATAGAGCATTTGCCGATTTATGCATTTTAGCTTTACTGCACATTTCTTGGAATACTGTGTATTTTTTCTAATTAAAACAAATTCTAATTAGGAAATTTCAATCATCAGAGAGAAAAAAAGTATTGACATCTACTGGTTCTTAAAAAGGGCAGTGCATAGCAATTGGACAAAGTTAAAATGTCTAGGGTACATTCTACCTTCAATATGACTTTGTGTGTGTGCCATTCATGGGGCTACAGCTAAACTAAGGATCTAAGGCTTCAGAAGGTAATGCCTTAAGTAAAACCAGGAGGATTAGTGCTAGGCCTGGAACTGAGCAGGGATGGGACTTCTAGGTAATTGCTTCTTACCCAGCTAAATCATGACTTCAGCTATACAATAAACCTTTATGATAATTTACGGAAGTTAAAGAGCACTTAGTTATATAGAATTGACTCACCCATGAGCTTGAAATCCAGCCCTGAGAAGAGGAGCCAGTAACTGGGCTGCTTCCCTGGCAAGATGGCCGAGCATCTTATGCCCCGGCAACATCAAAGCGATGCAGTTGACGTCGTAGGGGTTGTAAGGCTCAAGGCAGCAACTGAACGCTTGTCCAGTCAACGCGAAAGCGTCGTAAAACATGATTCCCCTAGCCTGGGATACGAACGAAGCCAATGTCACTGAAGCCATACTAAGCATAGAATAAAGTGCGGTAAAATGGCGCCACCAGCTGGACCTATCGCAGCAATACGCATGCGCACATTTTAGACGTCACGCTTACGTAGATCAGCCCGCGTATTATTACCTCAAACGTCATCATTTGGAGACCCTTACCATAAAAATGTAAATTTAATGAAAAATTGGCCATAATTCAGTGATTATTAAAAATGAAGCTATCAAATTAATACACATAAATTGTATCATAATTTTATACCATAGAACAAATTTATAGAGATATAACCCAATAAATTCAAAAGTTTTTTCTTAAACACTTTTTTTCATAAAACGTTAAATATTGGACGTAAAAAATTTCACCAACTTACAAAATTTGGTTCAAATGAAAGATTAGGAGCTTAACTATCAGTGAACCAAGTTAGAAAGATAAGGACCAATAATTTCTCTTTTTTTCTCTTAAAAACTACCAAATTCACTGCCCAAAAGCTCTCAGTTGTATCACCTGTTACCACAAAACTAACCACAAAACCACAAAAATAATTTGAGTGCAGCTTTATATGCCAATAATGTGTAACTTTTCCAAAATTTAGATATTGATCATGCATACTTCATATATTACAGTGGTTTTTGTGATAGCATCATAAATTTCAGAAAGTTCACTCTTTAAGCTGGACGCACTGTATATGAAATTGTTTTGTAGTGGAGCTCGACGTCCGATGGCATATGTTCCTTGTGGACACTCATAGATGTCTCCTACATGATCACAATCACCACCAAACACAACAAACAACATATTTTATTGTTGAACTAATATAATATTGGTATAAAGTACATCAAACAATATTATTTCTTTTTTTTCTTTTTTTTATTATTGATGAGAAAAGTGGAATTTTTTTGGGAAATTTTTTTTTTTTTTAAAGTAATAGTAGAGGGCCTAAATATTATTCAATTTTCTCAATCAAAAAATGAGGGGAATCCCAAACTCTTGGTCTATTTAGTGATATATGGTTGCTATGGGGTTTTCCCAGCCAGCATCGAGTTAAAAAAATAAAACGGTAATGCACTATTCCGCGGTAGAAGATTAGATTTTTCCGCGCGCGTCCAAACAATTCGGGGCGAAAGGGTTAAAGAAAGGTTTTACATCTAGTATATTCTGTAGTTCAAATCTCTTTCCTTTGTAGATAGTGATGTCAAGAAAGTGTACGCTCGTTATTGAGCTTTCATGAGTGAATTTAATTGTTGTATGAGCTTGGTTTAAGTATATCATGAATGTTTTTAGGTCTGACATTGTACCTGGCCAGATGCATAGGATATCATCTATATATTTTTCCACAGTAGTGGTTTGATATGATATTTGTCTAAAAGTTCTTCTTCTAGCTCTGCCATAAAAATATTGGCATATGCTGGTGTACCTCATGAAAACAGAACAGAAATACTTGGTCCGAAAGACCTTACCAACAAAAAATATGATACATTTCTAGTGCTAGAATACGCAGATGACTTGGACGTAAAGAAACTAAGGTCTACACTTAAACCACTATCCCATGAGGAAGAACATGTATGCCTAAGCCTAAAAAGAAAAAGAAATTTAGGACAACATCTAGTCAGAGCGAAGTTAAAACACTGCTCACACCCACCTAAATCTAACATACCTATCACCATCCCAGTCACAGCAGAACTCAAAGGCCAATCGGCCGGGTGCAACAATGCTGGATGTAAATGCTGTCCACTAAAATCCAGAAAACAAAGAATTCACTCTAGCTACAACAACAGAAGCTTTCCCACACCTACTTATACAAACTGCAACACTAGGAATGTAACATACCTCATAGAATGTACAAAGTGCACTAAAAGAAACCAATATGTAGGACAAACTCAAAGATGCATGAACATTAGACTAGGAGGACACAGAGCAGCTTCTAAAACTAAACCTAACCTACCTATATACAAGCATTTCCTAACCCTCCCCAACCACAACTTAGAAAATGACATTAAAATTACTATCCTAGAAAAAACTACCACAGATCAACTCACCACAGAGAAAGTCACTGGATATCCACCATGGAGACTGTGTACCCCAAAGGACTCAACAGCAGATTTGAATAGAAGGCTCCATTCCTTCTTCCTAAGGTAAATACATCAATGTCTAACACCTACTGTGCTCTATTATTACAGCTGAAATAAAAAACAAACAAAAAACGCCTGACGACCCTTACCCTCCGAGGGAATTTAGCAAGGAGCCCTGCCCAATATATTGAAGCTGCAAGCCAGCCACTCCCACTAATCTCCGTGCAAGCAATGGACCCGATACCTGCGCAAAGAAACTCAATTAACATCTCTGACTCGCCAATCAGAACGCTTTCAATGCTCTTTATATCACCATACCTCGTGCATTCACTTCTCATTTTTCATTTGTAACCCTGAAGAAGGCGCGCCAGTCGCTGAAACGTTGGTTAAAATTAAATAAAGAAGAAATGCTTAATACGAAAGCGAGTCAGATGGTAACTAGAAGTAAAATTAGTTATTTAAATGCTATTCCAGGCGTGGAGCTGCCAAAATCTAAAGGCCCTGCCCTGCCCCAGCCCCAGCCCCAACCCTAGCCCTAGCACCCATGCAATCACACACAAAGTCCTCACAGTGCAGTAGGCGTGGGATCAGCCCACGGGTTGGGGGAGTGGTCTAGGTATCATGACTGATCTCTGTCTGATATGTTACTGATGAGTGGCCAACCTTGAAATACTAAGACTTAGCTCCAATGGCACTGTGGTCTCAGTGGCTCAGTGGTAAGAGTGTCTGCCCGGTATGCAGAAGGTCCGCGGAGTCCCACATTTTTCTCTTTAATTTTTCTCCCCTTTCTACTTTTCCCTTTCTGTCTCTTCATCTCTTTCAGAGCAAAGGTCGATGGCACTTAGCCGACACCTAGCCCTGCTCTAGCCCTAGCCCTAGAAACTGTCGAACCTTCTACAAAATGTGGCTTGTGTCATAAGACTGGACACAATGCCAGGACATGTCCTACAAAATAGCAGCATTGAACATTCAACACCATTTTATCTTATAACCTCTTCAACTTCTTTCATCATTGTGTGACTTGACATTACTTTTATTAAGCCTAATACAACTATTGTAACAAAAAATTCTTCTTGCTAATAACTTTGATTACTCTACGCATCATATAGCTGAATAGATTATCAGTTATAAGATAAGCTATTTCTAATTAACAACAAAAATAGCTAGATAGCGAAGTGTTTAATAAAAAGATGCATAGAGAAATATAAAAGAAACATAGCTAGCTAACAATGGTTTAATAAAGCCATGCCCAACGAGTTACATTACTTAGCTACACCCCGAAAAATTGTATACTCATTCTCTAAAACCTTAAACAGCTCTATATACTCGTTCTTCTTCACTGTAGCATAGGTGTAGCAGCCTGTCATGGATTGGTCAGGCAACATTGTGTCATGTTTTAAGTATAGATTTATGAACAATGCAATAATAAAAACTTTAAAAGTAGTGGGGAAAAAAAGTTAAAATTTAGGAAATTATGAATAATACCCATAATATAGTTCTGGTTCAGGCACTCCTGTGCCCTTAATTCTTGGTGTCTGTGTGGGCACCCTTTGCAATGTCCGAGCATCTCCTCTTTTCCTTGTTGTTGTTGTCTTCTTCATTATGGGCTCTATCCCCACACATACCATAAAGTGCCACTAGACATCAAACATTAAGTATGTATACTTAGCATACCAGCAGTTGCTACAGACAGTGACTGCCATCCTCAAAACACACACATACACACACCACCAATTACACATGTGTATATGCACATAAACACACTTAACTACAACTTACATAATGCATACTCAAGTTGACACCTCCACTTGCATCCAATGATGGCATCGTTATTCTGAAAGTAAAAACAATTACCACATTGTAGCTAATAGCTAGCTACACTTCACCAGCAAACTAGTTACGATGACCCTTGTAAATAATATTATATATTGGGAAGCACATACTTGTAGCAGATTTACGATTGCTTATTAATCTCTAAAAATTCTGGGAGTACATCTTGAGAATCAGTTTTGCTTATAAACAACACAGCCACATTATGGTAATAAAATTAGTACTATTAAATCTGAATGCACCCACTCTTTAAAAAAAAAATACGCCCATTTGTGTATAAGCACTGGTCATTCAAAACTTTATTATGATAAATAAAAGCTACCATCCCAAGATATAGGATATGTAGCTACGTCATACATTTGCATGTCTATAGTTATAATATAATAATATATTTAGAGATATGAAACATTTCCATGAGCAATAGCTGGCTCCCCAAGTATTAGTGTGGACATTAAGACATTGTGTTGTTATAATATATTTAGAGATATGAAACATTTCCATGAGCAATAGCTGGCTCCCCAAGTATTAGTGTGGACATTAAGACATGCTTGTTTGATTCAGTGGCAAGTCTGCTGGTCTATATTTATTAATTAAAGCATAGCTAGCATCCACCAGCAGGGCAGTTTCATACTTTACATTGTCAGAGAGCCTTCTATATGGAATGCACACCCAACACCAGCTACTTGATATGCACAGAGGTGAGCTGACCCAGTTACCATTTACAAGTGCAGAATGAATCATGCAGAATGAAATCGACTTGCAACGAGCATTGCTATCAGGTATTGCCAATAGTCTAATACTGGAATAGAGTACTGGCAAGTAGGTTGGTAATCATTATAAGGACAAAGAGCAGGAGTGGGAAAGTAGTGGGGGGAAAAAGTTAAAATTTAGGAAATTTATCTTTTCTATATAGTCACTCTTGGAGCAAAATTCATTAGCTATAAAGTTTAAGTTTAAATTATCAGTGAACTCTTGATGCACATGCATCACCATCACCAAATTCAATCGCTCCTGCAACATAGTAGATCGTAGATATGTTTTTATACGACGCATTGCTGAAAATGATCTCTCACTAATAGAATTAGTAGCTGGAACCCAATAAAGTGCGAGCTACTTTGATTACTTGAGAAAATAGGCTTTTTTCAGCAACTGACATGTCTTTTAGTAGTTGAATGATATCTGCAATTCCAATGTCTTCCTTAATACTGTAGTTACTGTGGAAGCAGGATAGCTGAGCCTCAAGTGTGCTCCTGTTGAAGTCATCATGATATAGATCAAACAAGTCATCATTCTCACTACCTGTATCACCTCTGATCAAAAGCCGATTCTGGATGCAGGAAGTTGTGGCATCTAAAGCTTCAAAATATATTGCACGGTAATGGTCTTCAGGAGAAGAATGATAATTCCCAGTGCTACTGTGATCATCAAATAGTTGCGGTGATCATCAAATAGTTGCGGTGCTCTTCTTTTCCTTAGCAGTCGGGGTTAATCAATGCCAATTTCCTCTGCTTCTTTCTTAATCTTTTGCCACCACTGTTTGTAGTTTTCTTCAGTTCGCATTGACTGTAAAATAGCAAGAAAACTTAAAGAGTTGGCATATTCCACCACTGCACTATGTGTAATTAATTATATTATGTATCAATCTATATGTTTACCTGCAGGGTGGAAACGGTCATTTTGGCAATGACCTGTCCCTCAGATGCACTCATCTTGGTCTTCTGTAATGTTTTACTCAAGTTGTCAGTGTGTTTCAGGATAATTAGAACAAGATTGGCTCCAAAAAAGTATTCAAATTTCCTCATTTGACTGCTGACTCCATTTACTCTAGCTCGAGTTTCGGAATCTAGACATTCTTCCCATATAGTTTCCCATAATTCCAAAATGACTTCATAGTTGTCATGAATGCTTTGAAAAGTTTCATTACGCACCGTCCAACGGGTTGGGCACAAGATACGTAGGTGAAATATCAGCTTTTTTACTTTTTAAACATAAATTGACGTTTAGGGGAATACTGGAAAAGTTTACTAATTTCATGTGTGGTATCCATTACTGACTGCAAAACTTTCACACTTTTTATAGAGTCTGCTACTGCAAGGCTTAATGCATGCCCATAACAATGAGTAAAGAGGGCAGCAGACACTATTATGTCAGTTTTGATAGATGTCTTGGTAAGACTTAATCTTGACCTTTCTCAATGTCGCGGACAATGCTATGATGGTGGTATCACCATCATGTTGATCCTGATCTTGAAGTACATGAGGAATTTATTGGTCTATATTTATGTCCTAACATCAAAGCAGACAATATTGTATCAGTTTTGAAAGATGTCTTAAAGCTTGAACAAGCATCCCTTTGTAATGAAAGATTCCTCTCTCTTGCTACTAAGACCAGCCATAGCCACTGATTAAACCACTCTCCCCTGAAACATCTCTTTTCTCCTTTTGTTCCAAAAGAACGTAAAGGAAAAGAATAATTCTTAGGCTGATTTGGGCCTTGAACTCCAGATATATAAAAATTCGTTGTTTCCGATCCTCCATTTTAAACCACTTCGTTGAGCTAGAAACTGCTTTTTTTCTTGCCGTTGCACGCGGTATTATTATTATTTTTTTAATGTAATTCAAAAAATCTATTCTTTAACAGAAAACTCAACGAAACATAACTAAAGCTAAAGTTCAGGCAATAATTATTTACTTTTGGAGTGTCTCAGGTCAGTAAACGTTTATTATTAGCTTTTTTTTTCTTTTTTCTTTTTTTTTCCTCATCTGGTCAATTATTGGTCCGGCGGCCGCCGGTCCGCCGGACCAGCTGCTACGCCTATGTGTAGCCTTGTAAACAAATTCCGTTTCTACCCACGTGTTCAAGAAATTTACCGGCAAAAATGCTGAGTGGTAGTAACACGGACGTATGCGAACTATACTTAGATTTTCAAACGCGACGTTATAACTTTGGAGGTTCCGGATCCTAACCTGGGAAGGATCGTTCAGTCTGTGACACCATCCATGCCGGGTAAGTTGAATTCCACGTGTGTGCTTGTACGGCTTTTCATTTTCAAATTACACTTTCTCAATACAACGATTGTTTCTGTCATGTACAGTGTGGAGTATACATACCAGGGGTTCATACAGTGGGAGGCTAGCCCTGGGTTCCCCCCTAGAATTTTGGGAGTTGAATAGAAATGAACATTTTGGAAGCATTTATTTTTAGTCTGATATTGTATCCCATTATGTTCCTATCATAACAGCCATTTAGTGCATAGGACCGAACACTGATCATCAGTGTGAAGTATGGACTCTTATGCAAAGATGTGCATCAAAGTAGTGTAGGTTCAAAAAAATGGGTGTGGCGAAGTACACTCGGAGCCCCACCCCCCCCAACAAAAATCCTGTATGAAACCGCATACAATACATCATAAAGTTGCAATTACATTATATAGGATCATGAATAATTTGTTGTTTGTATTACAAATATCTTTGTTGTTTGTGTTTTTGTGTATATGAAATTGTTTTGTAGTGGAGCCCGACGTCTTTTTTTATTGATGGGAAAAGTGGAATTTTTTGGGGAAAAAATTTTTTTTTTTAAAGTATTAGTAGAGGGCTTAAATATTATTCAATTTTCTCAATCAAAAAATGAGGGTAATCCCAAACTCTTGGTCTATTTAGTGATATATGGTTGCTATGTGGTTTTCCCAGCCAGCATCGAGTTAAAAAAATAAAACGGCAATGCTCTATTCCCGGTAGAAAATTAGATTTTTCCGCGCGCATCCAAACAATTCAGGAACGAAAGGGTTAAACAAATCAATATAACAGTAAATAAATAGGTAAATTAGTATAAACACAAAAAGTGGATAAATAAATAATAAAAGTGAAAAATGAAATAAATAAGCCAAAATGTGAATATATTTAAATCAACAAAATAAGAAAAATAAATAAGAAAATTATATAAGTAATAAACTAATAAATGTAAATATATCTAAATCAACAACAAACTCCTAACCCACGCTATAATTCACAAGGCATTCGACAAGATAGCTAAAATTCACACCTACACCTAACACTTTTAGCTGGTAGCCACCAAAGCTACACATCAAAGTAGACACTTCAACTGGCCAGCACCAAAACTGTTCAGTGAGTGCATAGGTACACTAACACTATAGGTACACTAGTACCAGAATAAACATTTAAATTATCTAATTTCACAAATACATTCCACTAATTGTAACAACCAATGCTAGGAGCCTACCCAAGACACATTAACACAAAGCTTAAAAATAAAATATTAAAATAGCACCTAGCTATAACTACTATCTATACCAATATTATATTCCAAATTTGCCATTAGGGACTCTCCATAACATAACAATAATGATCCACGCAATTTAAAGGACTTAACTCACCTACCACAAAAACCGTAGCAGCAGGAGACTACTTCTACTAAAAATAGATAAAAATTGCACCCCGTTTTTCGATTGCCACACCCGCTTTCGGGAGTGCCAAGCCCACCCACGGGCCTGCTACAACACCCACTCATTGAGCCCAGTCCCCCTGTGCAGCAGAAAAGCCGGGAGTGCAGTAAAAGATCGAGAAAACCTCAAGTGGACTTCGCACGGATGCCTATGCAGAGAACAAACCTCATGGTACGACAGGTACAGCCAGCCAATCAGAACCAGAGGCAAGAGTCACATAATAATGAACTATCAGACTATAAAAGCTCACCACACGCACCCATGTCATTATTCACTTACCTGATGAAGACTCACCGTTAGTCGAAACGTCGACAAAAAAGTGAAACTATTTAAATAACTGTTGTACCTGTGAGCGCGTACATTCTCAATGCAGAGAAGAAATAACAACAAAGGAAAGGACAGGGTCCAAACCTGGAGGTGTTAGGTGTGGGAGTGCCAAAAGGCAAAGGGGGTACCTCAAAGACCAGCACAAGCCAAGCCCCAGCCCCAGCTCTAGCCCTAGCCCATCAACTACAAGACAGGCAACGCCTATTCCAACTGATCATACATAATTCAATTGTCACTAGATTGAGAGCCCGACAACAAACGAATTTTCACCAGTGAAAGACTTCCCAGTCTCCGTAACAAATTTATCAAATAAGAAATTAAATAAACACTTAGAAATACTTAATTTTTGACTCCCATTTATTCCCACCCCCACCATGCATTAGATAACGATCTCAATGGGCACTGGAAAGATTATAATCGTAGTTGTAGGAAAGCTTATGCGGCAGTACTCTCTGGCTAAACCACTACTTGGTTTTCATATAGGAAATATACGCTCTTGCAGAAAAAATTAACCAAGTCTATATACCCTGACAAGTGCATCGAAGCAGTAGAAAATATAATACGCTCAGCATTACTTAGTTTAGAACCTTCGAAATACACATCTAATATAAATAGTAAGCAAAGACAAGCTCTTAACGATTTAGCACAGGACAAATCAATAATAATTAAATCAGCTGATAAGGGTTCAGGAATTACTATAATTAATACTAGCCAATATCACCAGGAGGGAATGGCACACTTCTCTCAAATGAATTCTACTATGAGAAAATCGAAAGATTATACAAAGTTCCAGTAAAATAAACTTATTTTTGAAACGAGCTCTTAAGAATAGATAATTAGTGAAATAGAATATATGTAAAATGTTAAGGCAGTATCCTGACGGAGTGAGAACTCAGTTAATATACTTTCTAAGAAAAATACATAAAGACCCACATGGCCTACGACCCATTGCATCTGGCACCAACGGCCCTACTGAAACTATATCGGCCTTTTTAGATAATATTTTATCCCCTTGCGCCTCCATTGTAAATATGTAGCGAAGAACTCTACCGAAATAATTAATTTAATAGAATCTATAGTTTTTCCTACCGACTGTATCCTTGCAACGATGGATGTCAAATCTTAATATCTTACAATCCAGCCCAAGAGGGAATTGAATGGGTCCTAACTAAAGTATATACATCTCCTTCGCCCCTAAAATTTCCCAAAGAATTTTTGCAACAACTTTTAACATGTATTCTTAATCATAACTTGATGACCACTCGTATAGGCAACGCTCAGGAATAGCAATGGGAACTCGCTGCGCTCCTAATTTTGCCAACCTCTACATGTCTGTCCTAGAGGAATTATTTTTCGAACGTAGGGTGAAATATGGCAAGCTCCTTCCAATATTTTATAAAAGATATATCGACGACATTTTATTAATTTGGGAATATCCTTTAGTTCAATTAGATCAATTCGAGAACGATCTAGACTGCTATCATGAAGCTATAAAATTTACGAGTGAAATAAATAATTTTCTAGATATAACAATACATAAAGGCAAACGCTTCCAGAATCCCAACGTTCTAGATAATTCCTCCTACGCCAAGCCTTGTCACTGTTTTTCATACTTACATTTTACTTCGGGCAGGCAACTTCGATGACTCGACGCTGTCTTGCTGGCGCGCACAACTGGTGAGCAACGATATATTCGCTGTTACCAGAGTAATCACTGCTAGCTCTCGTATGTAACTGTTGAACTATTTTATTACATGTGATACTGACTACAAAAATGATGAGGGCGGCTTAAGTTCATACTCCGCCCATAAATGACACATGCGAACACACAAAACGACGTAACTTCTATGCACAAACAACTCGTGACTAATAAACAATGATCAACACTAACTGTCAACACTTCCACAAATAAGGTCATCTCTATCTAACAATAAACACACGCATACACACACATGTCTGTTCCTCTTTGCCTTCTGTCTTCTTATGTGGGCTGGCCCACAGTGCCACCCTAGACATATCTTTCACGGCATTATAATTGGTGAAGCTAAGCGAATGTTAAGGAATTCCTTGGACTTGGAGACTTTCGATGAGGCAATCGTTAAACTTGTGAATAAAATCTATGTCGGGGCTACCCTATTAAAAAGCATCTTATAAATATTAAATTCGAACACAGATTAGAAGTCCTCCACCCTTCTAAAATAACTAAATATTTAACCAAGCCCGACTCGACCACTCTGAAAATACCTTACCATCCTGGACATAAGCACTCAATTAAAAATATCTTAATAGACGATCGCCTCCCCTTCATTCCTAAAGTCGTAGAAGTTCTCCTTTTTCTACCATCTTTTCTACCTCAGCCGCCTTCAGCCGTCTTTTACTTTGCTTTATATTTTTTCCTCAACCTAAACTGTACTTCCTTGTATATTGTGCTCGGACTCGCACGGAATGGACCCTTTACCTGTCCATACTGTGTCGGTCTCAGGAGACTGGTGCTCCTGCGCACAACATTTTGTCTCACATAATTAAACTCCAACCTTTAGTTCTCTTTTCATTCTCTGCCTTGATAAAGACTACTCTCAGTCGAAACGTTGGCAATTGTATTGTACTTGAATTATAATATTTTAACTTAACTTCGTGAAGTCATTTGTACCATGGGAAATAAAATAATATATCAGTACACTAATAAGTTTTTGTAATAGATTCAATTGATAATTTACTCCTGTGGGCAGGTTATTTACAACTTTAAGTTCAAGACACAGACCAGCTTTGGAATATTTTAGCCCTGTGCCCTAGCCCTATCCCTAGACTTGGGTATAAAAGAAAAGAGGTGGAAATGCATACTGTTGAGCAAGCTCCCTGCCAAGGTGAAGGAGAGAGTGTTAGATGTAGTGGAGGAGTCGGGGTGCACCTATAGCAAGTTGAAAGAGGCATTAGTTGGAAGAGTGAGGTATAGGTTGAGGGACTTAGAATTGAAATTGTTTGCGCACTGTGGCACTATGGATAAACTTAAGTTGCTTATGGTAAAGGGTCTATTCTGCACTCAACTCTCAGTTATGGAGCAAGGAGTGATAAATGCTACCAAGGTAGAGAAGCTTAGTGACTTAGGTGATATAGCTTCCTCTTTGAGAGATAGTTGTAGTAGGACATCTAGCAGGCCATCAAGGCAGGAGACCAAATGCTACCGGTGCCAACAGCTGGGACACCGATCCTTTGAGTGTACAGCCAAACCAGTCTCTCCTGTTATGTTTGCAACCAGTCAGGGCACAAGTCTTGGAGTTGCCCCAACAAGACCTCTAGGAGCAAGAGCGATGAATCTAAGAGGAGTTGTATGGCAACAAGGTGGCCGGAGGGAGTGCCCTTACGTACAGGGACAGCTTCTGAAGTTGCTGAGGGTTTGGTGACTATCTTCACCAGGACGGGTTTCCCCTTGAAAATACTGTCTGACAGAGGAACAGTTATTGTGGGGTACTGGTCTGGGTGTTAAGCCTGATGCACTCTCCAGGGTAAAGGCTCGGGTGATTAAGCCCAATCTTCACAGGTTCTTCTTCAAGCAGCTGATTAAAGCTACTCCACAATACTACCCGAGCTGAGAATGTGAAATTAGGTTTCAAACTAATACACAAACTGACATAGAGTATAATGAGATATAGAAAGAACTGACTCTGACCGGAAGTACACCATAAAAAGATTTTGTGAATATGACAATAAATTCAATTTTGACTCGTGGCGCATTGTCCAGGTACAAGTCAAAGGTCCAAAAGCTTGTATTTGCTTAGAATAATGCAACATGTAGTGCATTTTAGGAATTATTGTGAAGTGAGGATATAGCTTTTTGAACATATAATGGTGCTCTTCCACAATAACTGAAAGATAGGCTATTGTTTCTCTATCAATTACCCATGACGCTGCTATGCTGGTAATCTTTAGAAGAAGAGAAAACAGTTCCCATTGTTCACAATCCTGTGGTACCAAATCACCAATTAACAAAGGAAGATAAATAGCCAACAACCACATTTTCGAAGCAGATTGCCTGATTTTTTTATCATTGTTCCCCTTAAAAATATTTTCATCCAAATCAGACGGTTTGTCAGATAATTCTGAATAACCAAAATTAAATGATTTTAATCTCTGATTAAGTGTTCTGGCTGTAATATACTTCTTCTCTACTAAATATTGTAGTAGGAGTTTCATTTCATATGGAATAACACCTTCTAGTAGATCGTGCATGATATCATGAGGTAAATTTTTTACAACAGAAAAATTTGGAATATCATCTAAAACTGATTTTCGATTTATTCCATATTCAATAGAGTTTTGGGCAGAATCTGTACCTGATAAACTAGAAACTTGTCGTTCGTGCTCTCGGGGTGTACGTAACACAAAATTCAACTCCCAAAAATCACGCTGAATTTGCTCAGTTGTTGCCATGCATGACCTGCAAATTCTTCGAGCAAAAGACATGCTTTCCTTAAATCCTCCAATTGCATGAGCTCCAAGGTTGTCAGCTAAGATTGCAAGCAAAGCCACCTTGTATTGACATTCCAAACCGTTCACTTTAACTGTAATGCCGTCATTACACAATGAGAGCATGTTTTTGACAAAAGGTTGTAAAAATGCATTCATTCCATGTTTGCGAACCAGGGGTGATCTAACAACAGATATTAGAAATATATTCTTTAGTCGAGAACGAAGGTGTGGGCGAAAGTTACCAATCGTAAAAAACATGCATCCAAGCTTATGCTTTTTAGAGCTAGAACCAAGGGGATTGCAGACTTCCACCTCATCAAAGTAAGCAATAATTTGTATTGCTTTACATTGTGTCATAAACAAGGGATGACACTTAAAAACTGATCCATCACATATATCTCTGTAATTGGAGTCACGTGATACATGGGATATTTCGATTTCTTTTCTTACCTCTGGAAGATGTAGTAAACATTTAAGTGTATCTTCCAGTGGTATGTACTGAAACGTATCTGACACTAAAAACCTGTCTTCGCTTGGTCCCTGAAAACTTTGTAGCATAGTAAGGTGGCCCCATCTTAACTTCAACTGGATCCTATGAATAAAATGTTGATTCAATTAAAATTTATATATAACATCGAAAATTATGTACTGACTTACCATACATCCTAAGCGAGATCGAAAATAAGCTTCCTGCAAATAGGCTGAATGGAACTGTTCAAATGGGCTTGTCACACTTGAAAATAACTTTTCAATAGAATCGTCTGGATTTGAATCAGTAATGCACTCCTGAACTCCTGCTTTAATTCGTCCCATAATATGCTTGAATAAACTATTTACTTCCTTTACAATATCATTGACTGCTATTTGTGATAGACTGCTGCCTTCCTTCAAATGGAGTATAAAAAGGGAAACTCTTTTAATCTGTTCTTCTTCGTCAATCTCCAACAGATTATTAACAACATGTTCAATGTTAGACACTGCTAAGTTGTCTTCCTCCCAATCAAAAAATATACTTGAAGCAGATTCATTTATACCACTATGTTCACCTTCAAATGTAACAGAAGATGGTTGTTTAGCTGCAGTCACGCCAAACTCTCCCTATGCTGTCTGTAAACGTGTGATACCAAAGACGAACATTTTTTGTACGAAAGTCCACAGCCATTTATATCGCAAGTCACGCAGAAGTCATCGTCTGTACTGTGAACGCTCCTCAAATGACTAATCCAGAGATTTCTCGTTGGACAGTTGAAGTCGCACAAAGGACAACATAATGGAGAAGCAGAAAGAGAGATATTTGCAGCCATGGCTCTGATGTCGGGACTCAAAGCATTGCCACACCCTCAACCCCTCCTACTTACTGTGTGTAGGCATAACCACGCCCTAAAAACGATCCGTGCTTAACGATCCGTACTTACGATTATCGCGTGGTGGATTGGAGTGTGAGAAACAGAAGCCTGTTGTTAATTTCGTTGACATTATGGATACCAAAATGGTCGAGGAGGTTTCTGACTGGCTACAGGAAAAAGGAGTATCTGTGGAGCACTGCAACAGCTTTGAGGGTATGTTAAGAAGTTTAAGTAGTTTTGCTAACTGTCACCTAGTCAGTCTTACAAGCCAGACTCTTTCGACCCTTTACCGCTAGGGGGGTGGGGGGGGGGGGAAGGAAAGGTCTGGACAAGTGCTTTAGCCTGTGTCATTCCATTCCTCCATATTCTGGAGGAACGTATAAAATGTGTATACTTATGATGGGGTGTTGTTTATGTAGAAGCTTATACTCCTTTCTTATAAATAGAAAATGAAATTGATGGCAGTGCATTTCTTGATTTGAGTTAAGGTGACATTAAAGAGTTGATCAAGCCTTTGGGAATAGTAAAGAAAATTATTAGACTACAGAAGAGTGTTGCTGTACGTCAGTCTGTAAGTATGGCATCATATCATATTTTTAGCAAGTAATATTGTAGCTATATTGTTGTTCAAGGTGATCAATATTCCTCCGGAAGATTATATATCATCGGGCCCAGAGAACAGTTCTTCCACATCACAACCAGAGAGCCCCTCATGTGCTAGTACTTGTGAGAGTTCACCAGTTTCATCTATTTCATCAGCATCAACATTACCAAGTGATTTTTCCATTCCTAGCAGATGGAAGCCAATAATTATGGAAGCTATCAAATCTAAAAAATTAAATCCAGAAATAAGAAATGAAATTGTTCGGGATCTCGTTACTCACATGTATGGCCACACTGAAAAGCCTGGTATAGGATTTGTAAATAAAGTTTCAAGATTGTTAGTTGAAAAATACCCGTTTATGTCCGATTCTTCCGATTCACAAGATGCTTTATCATATGTAAGTCAGATTTGCATGAATGTGTGTTTGTTTGTTTTTTAAGTATTAAAAAAAAAATTATAATAGGGGTCTTGGTCTAAAAAAGTTATGGATCGTATATATAATGTTGAACGAAACCGAAAGAGAAAGACCACATCAAGTTTACAAGGAGAAATGCCTGTAAAGAGAGGACGTCCTAAAAAAATTTTGAACCTTGCCAGTCGTTATCCTACACTTTCTTGCACTGGTGTTGAAGAATCAAGTGATCGAAATAAAGAGGCTTTGCGAAAGGAAATGGAGAAAGAAATTCCACGAAAGGATATTGTTATGTCATTGATGAAGAATACCTTTATGAGTCGTAGAAAAGAAATTTTACGCAGCGATATGTCTGTTCTTTCTAAATTGGACAAGTATCCAGCTTTGAAAATGCCGCCAATTGTAAGTTTTTGATGTTACTCACATTGGTTAGAATAAACAATATAGTTCTATCTATGTGTGATATTTGAAGCATTGAGTAGACTACGATCCTTATTCAGTTTTTTGACCTGGTAAGCACCTACCTAGTGTTACCAATGATAATTAACAGGTTCAAATCCCGCTCGGTACCGGGGTTTTTTCCTCACTCTTTTTTCTTTCTTTCTTTTTTTTTTCTTTATTTTCTTTCTCGTTTTTTCTCTCCTTTTTTTTCTTTCTCTCTTTTTTCTGAATTTCTCTTTCTTTTTTGCTTTTCTTTTTGTCTTTTTTTTCTATTTTTTCTTCTTTTTTCCTCTTTTCTTTCTCTTAATTTTTCCCCGATCTTTATCCTATTTTCCCTCGGTTCTGCTCAGCATTCTCTTTTTTTCTGTCTTTTTCTATACTGGTTTCTGTCGTACTTTTCACTGCTATGTTTCTTATTTACAAGGTGTTTTCTAAAAAATGGTCAATATACAGTCATACTGCAATATTTTCAATAAATATCGTGATACAATACAACCCATAATCACCCAACCTTTTGAGAGCAAATTTATTGAATTTTTTTTGGTGCTTTTACTAAGAAATTCATTATCCAAAGTTTTATCAGTTTACAAGCTCGACATTACGTCATTGCAGCATTTCATACCGAGGAAATCCCAACCCAAGACGCCGTTATACCCTCCCCCCCTGCAAGCTGTATTGCTTTGTGATAGAAATAGTAAAGGTGTCTCCCTTGAAGTCTAACCCCCCTCCCCCCAAGCTGAAGTGCTTTGTAATAGAAATAGTAAAGGTGTCCCCCTTGAAGCCTAACACTCCGCCCACCCCCTCAACTCTTTACTTAAATCACAACAGGGCAGCTCCGTATTTTAACCACTTCTATGTGTTTGTGGTGGATTGAGTTAAGTTATGCCCAGCACAAAAAGTGTTGTGCCATGAACCGTTACGTATTTTGCGAATGGCTCTAATACCAGGAACTGTTGGTTGATTTCATTAGTTTTTTTTAGTATATGTGGGTGTATACAAATGTTCCTCTGGGCTAATAAATGGTCCGTGTATGAGGATAATTCATTAATCCTGCAGTTCGTAGATGTGGAGTACACCGTATAAAAATATCATTTTCACTGAAATATGCGAGTGAAGTGTCGCCAATTAGTTTTCTCTCCATTGGTTTTTAGATTGTGCAAGAACTGGAATTAATTCTCTCTAAAAAAGAATTATATTCAACTTTTGGTGTTGACTGGTCTCAAAAGTGGATGCCAGGTATTATTGGTTATGCGAAGACTGTGAAAAGAAGGGACATAAAAGAAGTTGTGAAAAATTTGTCTGACTGTAAGTTTTTTTTATCTACGTTGGTTGTGTTCCAAAATTTAGTATGTATCTTTTCCATTCAGTTGATCAAGATGAGCGAGAAGTCTTGCGCTTACTTTTCAAGCTTCTTTGTGTTATACCCAAGAGAGGTGAACAGTGTGCAGATTTTGCATTTGTGTTTGCAGAGTTTGATGTAAGTAGTACTTATAATATCTCAGCCATTTTTAACATTGTGCAATAATAAGACAATATTTCCCCCAAACTGATGTGCTCTCTAACAAACATTAAAGGTGTCCCCGCAAGCCAAAGATTTAACCTCCCTCAGTGTTTTTTTAAACAAAATCCTGTATGAATCCCTGGGTTAATTATTTGCTCATTTTTTATCTTGTATTCAACAAATTGATGATTATTTATGAGCATGTGACAAATGTAATGGAACATTTTTCAGGATCGCTGTGTGAATTATAGATGCTAACCTCAATAGTATATGCATTTATTTCCACGATATTACGTGGTGGAAAATTATTGAGGTAGTAATATTGTTGATTGCTAGGTAGTTTGAGTAATTCTCAGCTCCAAAGTAATTGTTTTTGAAATTTTATTGGTTTATTGTGATAAATGTTGTTTGTTTACTATTACATATTAAGCAAGTGTGTGCTTACAAACCTATGATGAGCATTTTTAATGCCAATGTGGGGTTACTCGCAATCAGGAACGGATTCGCTGAAGGATCGCCTCTCACTGGTGCAACTGTTAAGCTGCCACCAGAGTAGCTTGCGCCGCGAAGGACTCAAATTCTCAGATATTAGATTTAATCTTTGAATGCAAGGAACTACTACTGAATCTCGTGAGTCCCTCCGTTTAAATACTTTTAGGACTCACGTGATCCCACACAATTAACAAATTACGAAAATGACCATAAAAGGAAACGAAGCACAAAAGTGTTAACAAAGAGATGACGTAGAACTCAACTGCACGCACAAACAACAATACTTCTAATAAACGAATAAACGCACATATATTCCAATACACGCACAACACATACAATTAGTTTAATATGAATGTTTGTTTATCACGAATGTGGGCATGCCCACATCTCCCCCCATTCGGAAAAGGTAGGAGTAGTCAATCAGGACGGACATCTAACTTCATCTTTCGACGGGACCCCTGACTTGCTCGATTTCTTAGAGGAGCTTGAACTTGTGGACACACTTGGAGACTCGGACGTGGGCTCGAACGCCCTGCTGAGACAGTCAGCAGCGCCATTCTCAACTCCTTTCCTGTACTCGACGTCAAACTCATATTCGGAGAGTTTCAGGGCCCAACCTTGGATACGGCGGTTGTTCTGTTTGCCAGACTTGAGGTTGACGAGGGACTTGTGGTCGGTGAGGACAGTAAACTTTCGACCATAAAGGAAGTATGAGAAATGTTTGACAGATTCCCAGACGGCTAAACATTCCAGCTCCTGGGCGGAGTAGCGGGCTTGCGCTCCATGGAGCTGACGGCTGAAAAACCCGGCAGGCATCCATACACTATCTCTATAAACACTTAACACACCACCAACTCCAGAGCAACAGGCATCCGTTTCAAGACGGAAAACATCACTGACACACGGTACACACAAAACGACATTATCACATAAACTTACACGGAGGCCCTCAAAGGCCTGTAGCATCTCCTCTGTCCATGACAGTGCCTCCGATGGTGGGCCGGACGTGTGAGGAGTGAGGATGGACGAGAACTTGTGAAACGACTTGATGAATTGACGAAAATAGGATAACAGACCCAGGAATGACCTGAGTTGACGTCTGGTGTGAGGGCGGGGGTGGTTCCTGACAGCAGTTACTCTGGCCTCAGGGACGGAAACGACACCGCCCCCAATCCAGTGACCAAGGAACTCTAACTTAGCTTTACCAAATTCACACTTGCTTAATTTGCACTTAAGACCCGCCTCAGACAATGCACTAAAGACCTTCTCTAAATCAGACATGTGTTCATCCCAAGAGTTAGACACAACCAAGATATCATCTATGTAAACTCTGCTACACGACCTAAACTCAGCTAATACAACATCCATGGTACGCTGGAACACTGATGGGGCGTTCGTAAGCCCGAATGGCATTCTACGGTAGTGGAACTTGCCAAACGGGCACGAGAAGGCAGTCTTCTCTCTATCGGCCTGGCACACTTCAATCTGATGGAAACCTTTTGCCAGGTCAATTTTCGAGAGGACTGCCCCCTGCCCCACCAGCTCCAGCATCTCGCTGAAGGTTGGGATGAAATACGGCTCTTTGACAGTTATTGAGTTGACCTTCCTGTAGTCAACACAGAGCCTAAGGGACCCATCAGGCTTCCTTACTGGGACTAGTGGCGAGGACCAGCTGCTGGAAGACCTTTCAATGATACCTTGCTCCAGCAAGCTGTCCAACTCCGCCTTAACCTTGGCACGGATGCCGAGAGGGACCGAGTAAGGAGCCTGACTGATGGGCCCCCCAGTCCCCGTGTCTATGGACATTTGAACTACTTTTGTCAGCCCCGCCCCACTAGAGAACAGACCACTGAACCTATCAAACAACTTATCAAGGTCAGACTGACGGAAACCAACACACTCACCATCTAGCTTAATACTCTCAGGTTCACTGTCATCAACAACAACATCTAGACGGTTAATGGAGTACTGGTCAACAAACTTCCTGAGAGAATTGACGTGGACAACACGATTGTGTCTGGTCGCACCAGGTTTGGCAATCCGGTAATTAACCTTGCCAATTACCTCAGTAACCACAAAGGGACCTTCCCAGGAGTCGGACAACTTGGAAGTTCTCCCGGGAACACGGTATAGAACTTGTTCATTCACCGAGAAGCTTCTGAGCTTGGTACCCTGGTTGAGGTAAGACATACGGCCTGCTTTGGCCACCGCCTCTTTCAAGGCTGCCTGGTCTCTGACCATGTCCAAACGTTCTGCAAGCTGGGAAACCCAGTCACAGTAACTAGTACCAGAACCATTGAGGTGATTCTCACTAAGACAAGAATAAAGAACATCCAGGGGAGTCCGCACCTTAAAACCATAGATCAGGTCGAAGGGACTCAACCCTGTGTCCGCATGAGGCATCTGCCTCAAGACGAACAAACACAAGGGGACAAAAGCAACCCAGTCTTTCTCACTTGACATGCTCTTCCCCAACACGGACTTGAGCGTGCCGTGCATTCTCTCTACCACACCGTTTGACTGCGGGTGATAGGGAGAAGTCCGGACACGATCGATGCCTAACAACTCACAGAGACTAGACATAACCTTGCCCATAAACTGGCTTCCCTGGTCAGTGAGAATCTTCTCAGGGATGCCAGTACGGGAAAAAATCTCCAGGAGACCATCTGCCACGGACCTGGCAGTAATAGACCTGAGGGGGATGGCCTCAGGCCACCTAGTGGCCATGCATACGTAAGTTAGGAGGTACCTAGCTCCACCCTTACCCTTGGGGAGTGGCCCCACCAAGTCCACAGCAACGCTTTCGAAAGGCTCCGAAAGCACAGGGCGCTCGACAGCCGGAGCCTTCCTCGGGCAAAACTTGGACTTGAGCTGGCAGGTACCACACCCCCGACAGTACTCAGAAACATCTTTAGACATACCAGGCCACAGAAACCTTTTCTCTAACATCTTATTAACCTTGTCAGAACTCAAATGACCGCACTTGTCGTGGGCCAGAACAAGCAACTTATCACGGAACAACTTGGGGACTACAATAACTTGACAACGTTCCTCCAATCAACAAGCATCTCTTTGATTAGAAGACCATCTCTCCATTTGAAGCCTCTCTCGCCTCTGTCGGCCAGAGAGCGCCAGGTGTTAATACTATTATCACTTCTGACTGCACACTTAAAGTCAACACCTGAGTTACTAGTTGGACTGTCACCCACTACCTTAATCAACTCGGCTGAAGCAGCATCAATTGCATCCGGGCACTCACTCAACTCATCGAACAGGTTAGGTGAACAAGACTCACTAGCAGAACTAGGACTAGAAACATTGGGAACACTATCGGAACTTTGACTAGACACATTCACAACACCATCAACCACAGACTCCTCATCCACACACTCACTCGCTTGACTGACACCTGCCTCCCCCGGAACACCCAAAGAAAGCTCAACAAGGGTCTCCCCAAGATCGGCTGTGGACGACACCTCATCAACTGTCACCTCTGCCACACTACCGACCACATCATTATGAACTTCAACTTCATTAGTGTCAAGCAAACGCTCCTCACGTGCGCCCGCCCTGGTCAACACATTCACACTAGGCTCAGGAGCAGGCACACTAGGCTCAGGAGCAGGCACACTAGGAACGGTATCGTCACTACTCACATTCCCACTTTTCACTCTACTTTCCCTAATGGCTTTGCTAAATAACTGACACTCGTCACTGTTATCTAAGTGAAACGGGATAAGACACAAACTTTCCTGACTAATTTCGTCAATCACTGCAAGCTCGGTAATGTCACGACCTGCAATGTGGAAGACTACTTGTGTACTAGAAAAACTATCGGCACCGCCAAAGAAACCAGATGCCTTAATCACGCCACCTTCAACTACGTCGTGGCCTATCAAACAACGAGGGACCAGGGCAACATCTGCCCCCGAGTCAATGAGTATTTCACATGGTTGCCCATTGACACTACCTGTAACTGTGTTCCTAGACGAAACTTTACCCGCCCACAACTGGGATAACTTGGGTGTACTACCTTTACCAGTGGTTTTCTTCTCTTTGCAATCAGGGGCGTAATGCCCTTCTTTCTTGCATGCATGACAAATGACTTTACGCTTCTTACCCTCATTAGTTGGGCACTCAAAGGCTCTGTGACCTTCCTCTTTGCAATTATAGCAAACTACGGGGCCACTACTACCGGAACTATTGCCACTATCATTGGCAGACTGACTAGACTTGTTACGGGACACATTAGACTTAGAATGACTAGACTGACTGTTACCACCCCCACTACCGCTCACACCAGAGCCACCACTCACCCTAGGCCTGTAAAAGTTGCCATCCTGGCGAGACGAAATCCACTCCTCTTGTGCTGAGGCGAGGTCACGCCAGGTCTTGATGGTACGAGAACGAAGGAACGCACGGCCATCGTGGGGGAAGACTTGTCTGGTGAATGCCAGTCCAATTTGCGTCTTGTACTCGTCATAGTTGGAAGCACCATGAAGGACACCGTCGAGCATACGGCTGACATACTCAGAAAACTGGGTTGGACCAAGGGACTTTAGTTTGTCGTAGTTAGGGTCGAACAACTTAAAACCGTATGACATATTGGTTTCGCCAACGGCACGAAGGAGGTACTCTTTGACTTCATCGTAGGTGGCACCTTCACTGCGCAGGGACGACACCTTTGCACTCAGTGTGTCAGGCATATTCGCCGACAATCTCTCGATCCACGTTTCTCTGTCAATGGAGCAAGCAGACATCACACTCTCAAATTTTGTGATATAGCTTACAAGGTGGGAACCCTCCTTATAGTTCCCCAGACCTTTAAGGAGGTCCGACTTAAGATCTTTCTTCTCGGAGCGGCGGTCAGTCTCCCGCCTGGACTCCACTTCACTGTCTCTACTTGTTTGTAGCGCGTCAAGAAACGACTGTTGGCGCGCATCGTCGCGCTCCTGGCGACGCAGGCGTTCGGCACGCTCCTCCCGGAACTGTTCCTCATGTCTATGGGACTGCTCCTGCTGTTGGGCGAACATCATACGTGACTGCTCCTGTTGTTGCGACATCATCTGCAGCATGACGGCGAGCAGTTGGTCAGAAGAGCCGGGCGCCTTACTGACTCCTTGTGCACCGGTAGGCAGGGTGCTTCCTGCCACCCCGGGAGTGCTGGAGAGAGGCGGACACGCCACTCCCACAGTACCCGTGGAGGCACTGGAGACGGGAGTGGATTGGTCAACTCCCAAGTATCCACTTTGGACAGACTGATCTGTTGAAACCGTGAGACGAGCGCGTCGAGCAGCTGCGTCTCGTGCGTAAGCTCCGTCACTCTCCTCATTATCATTGTTGAGGCGAAGCTGGCGGCACTCCTGGTCCAGGAGCCTCTCCTCTTCCGCCAACAGCCGGTTACGCTCCTGTACGGCGGGCGTCCCGACGGTGCTGTCGTACTCCTCGTACATCGTAGCTGGTACGTCACGTAACGAACGAGGCGAGTGAGGTTCTGGGACGTACGTATGGGACGGACGGAATGGACGGTCTGTCTGGACCTTTTTAACATCTTTTCCACGATTCCCGGGCATCTTCGGCACTATCAGGACTACCGAGACGCTACAGACCTGTGAAAATACACAAACAGAGACGATAAGGATGATAAACTGATACAAGAGGAGACTAAAATTAGAAACAAATGAACTTGAGACTTTTACAGACGGATAAACACTATGAAACGTAAAGAGATACAACAACAAACGTTCAGTCCAGCCGAGTAAGACGACGAAGACGGAAACAGACGAGGGTGGGAACGTATTCCACTGGTTTGGAAGAGTTTGAAGAGTTGTCACAACGTATTGTGGCCACCGCTGCCGCCAGATGTGGGGTTACTCGCAATCAGGAACGGATTCGCTGAAGGATCGCCTCTCACTGGTGCAACTGTTAAGCTGCCACCAGAGTAGCTTGCGCCGCGAAGGACTCAAATTCTCAGATATTAGATTTAATCTTTGAATGCAAGGAACTACTACTGAATCTCGTGAGTCCCTCCGTTTAAATACTTTTAGGACTCACGTGATCCCACACAATTAACAAATTACGAAAATGACCATAAAAGGAAACGAAGCACAAAAGTGTTAACAAAGAGATGACGTAGAACTCAACTGCACGCACAAACAACAATACTTCTAATAAACGAATAAACGCACATATATTCCAATACACGCACAACACATACAATTAGTTTAATATGAATGTTTGTTTACGAATGTGGGCATGCCCACAGCCAATACATGTATTTATGTGTAGGTTTCTGCTCAACCTGATATTGTAGCGAAGGAAGTATCTAATCGTAATAATCCGTGGTTTGGAAAGTTCGCAACGGAGGATGGAGGATGCGAGTATTTCATTTTTATTGAACAAAGTGTTGTATGTTCCATAAAGAGTTTTACTAAAGCCTTGTTTTTGTGGTTCTCTTTTTATTATGTATTTAATTTGGAGTATGAAAAAAATAGTAGAGATTTGTGTTTGTTCTTTCAAGAGTTTGTATTTGGACTTCCAGACCATTTATTTAAGAAGTCGTCAACTTATATTTCTGTTTCAACTGATATTTTATGTTTTGCATCTAACTGAGAGCAATTGGTGTATTTTTCATTGTATAAGAAGATTTTGATCAATAAAATACAAAATAGTAGCAAGTGTACTTAATCATAACTATTATAAATTACAGTGGTAACATTCACAATACTTTTATTTTAACAATTACATTCCTTGAAATAAAATTTACAACTTTTATAACAAAAAACATAATTTGTAACACTAACATACACAAAATGTTATTTTAACATTTGTATTTTATATAATGGATATAATATTTTCAAAATGAGAATAATAAATTGTTATAGTAACATATGCTAAGTTTTATATATACAACAAGGATTTCTTAACCCTCTCGTTCCTGAATTGTTTTGACGCGCGCGGAAAAATCTAATTTTCTACCGCGGAATAGAGCATTGCCGTTTTATTTTTTTAACTCGATGCTGGCTGGGAAAACCCCATAGCAACCATATATCACTAAATAGACCAAGAGTTTGGGATTCCCCTCATTTTTTGATTGAGATAATTGAATAATATTTAAGCCATCTACTAATACTTCAAAAAAAAAATTTTTTCCCCCAAAGAAATCCACTTTCCCATCAATAAAAAAATAAAATAAAATAGAAATAATATTGTTTGATGCATTATATACCAATATTATATTAGTTCAACAATAAAATATGTTGTTTGTTGTGTGTGGTGCTGATTGTGATCATGTAGGAGACATCTATGAGTGTCCACAAGGAACGTATGCCATCGGACGTCGAGCTCCACTACAAAACAATTTCATATACACAAAAACACAAACAACAAAGATATTTGTAATACAAACAACAAATTATTCATGATCCTATATAATTGCAACTTTATGATGTATTGTATGCGGTTTCATACAGGATTTTTGTTTGGGGTGGGGCTCCGAGTGTACTTCGCCACACCCATTTTTTGGAACCTGCACTACTTTGATGCACATCTTTGCATACGAGTCTATACTTCACACTGATGATCAGTGTTCGGTCCTATGCACTGAATGGCTCAGTTATGATAGGAACATAATGGGATACAATATCAGACTAAAAATAAATGCTTCCTAAATGTTCATTTCTATTCAACTCCCAAAATTCTAGGGGGGAACCCAGCCATGCCTCCCACTGTATGAACCCTGGTATGTATACTCACACTGTACATGAGAGAAACATGTATTGAGAAAGTGTACTTTGAAAATGAAAAGCAGTACAAGCACACACGTGGAATTCAACTTACCCGGCATGGATGGTGTCACAGACTGAACGATCCCTCCCATAGGATCCGGAACCTCCATACAATACCAAAAAAACACAAGACAACAATGACATTTGTAACATAACAGCTGGCCTCGCTGAATTGAGCCCCCCCCCCTCCCCCGTCATTACTTTTCACTGACATTCTTGTACCATAACCCCCCCTCCCCCGTCATTACTTTTCACTGACATTCTTGTACCATAACCCCCCCCTCCCCCGTCATTACTTTTCACTGACATTCTTGTACCATAACCCCCCCCCCCCCTCTGCCCTAGCTGGACACCCAAATATCAGTAAGTTGAAATGAAATTCAACTTACCCGGCATGGATGATGTCACAGACCGAAAAAGACCACCGAGTTCGTTCTCTCTCAGGTTGGATCCGGAAGTGCCACATACTGTTTGTTCATGGTTGCTCTCTCTCTCTTTCCACAAATGCACGCACACGCACACACATACACACACACACACAAGAAAAAAGAAGCTACAGGTGAATACAGATCATAAAAATAAATGTATATTTTATTATACATAAATTGACTGGTGTACACACCACACACACACACACACACACATGAAATTCAACTTACATGGGCATAGTAGTCACGATCCAAAAAGATCCAGAGTTCCCTCCCAGGTTGTATACGGAAGCGCCACATACTGTTTGTCCACGGATGCTCTCTCTCATTCCACAAATGCACACACACACACACATACACACACACACACTAGAAAAAAGAAGATACAGGTGAATACAGATCATAAAAATAAATGTATAATATAAATTGACTGGTGTACACACATACACATACATGAAATTCAACTTACATGGGCATAGTAGCCCCGATTGGAAAAGACCCCCCCCCTCCCCCCCCGAGTTCGTTCCCTCCCCGGTTAGATCTGGAAGCGCCAGAATAACATTTCAACTCCACGCACACACATATACATCGAGTGTGAAGCTCCACTACAACACCACAAAAACACAGACAACGACAACGACAATAACAATACATATTACAACTTTTGGGATGTTCAGGGAGGGGGAGGGGGGAGAGCAGCCACAAATATCAAAGTCTGTGGTCCTTTACACAAAAGATTATGGAATATCAATGGGTGTGTTGTCATCTTTCTTCCACTCTCCCCCTACCTCATCCACCCGACTCTTGTTCTTCAATTCCCGCCTTCTCCGACCGCGAGGACGTCCAGAACTCGGAGCAGGAGGAGCCACTTCCTCTTCTTCATCACTGGAACCTGCTGCCTATTCGTGTTTCATCATTGGAAGACTCAGGTCCGGTATCCTCTCCTTCATCACTGGAAGACTCTGCTCCTGTCCCCTCATCTGCGTAATCTGGGTCGGTGACTGCATTCACATCTGGTCCTAGTAGTATATGTGGTAAAAACTTTTTTTAATTTTTTTGAAAATTTGAATTTGTTCAAAAAACCACAAGCCACTTTCAAATCTCAAAACTCAATGAAATATATATAATATTATAGCTAAACAGCTTACTCTATCTCAATATAGCTATAAATAAGTCCTTTCCACAACAGAAGCTTGCTATTTTTCAAGAGAAAGACAAGAGAAAGACAAGCTTACCTCGATCATCTTCTTGACTCCCATTTTCAGTATCAGAGTTGACGGGGTCTGGTCCACCAACCCTGATACAGGGCCTCCTATAGCCCTAGATGTCGTCTCCCTTCTCTCCGCTTGATCCTGAGTCGCTAGAGTCAACATCAAGCAAGTCTAAAACTTGCACCGCATTGTAACTTCTAGACGCCATCTTCCAAAAAATGACTTTGAAAAAAAATTTTTTTTGCATAGTTACCGAGGTCACACGACACGCTCACTTTTTTCCTATGATGTAATAAGCATTACCTAAGACTGTGCGTAATAGGGAGGTCCCCAGTTGAACTGGCGATTTTATAAAAAATGGAGAAGACAGTAAGTCAAACCGCAAAGTCTTGGTCGGCAAAGAAGCGGTTGTTTCAATGTGTTATGGAAGGCTACTGAGCTCAAGCAATTTTTTGCAGCTTCTACAAAGCTCTGGAGATGACTGGATCCATAAATGAAGCTGCTGTGAAGACGGTAACTTTTTTAAAAATTCGACGGAGAACCGATGTTTTTTTTTTTTGCCGAGGAAGAAATAAACGCAACTGCTGTGAGGTACTGTCGAAGCAGTCCTGGCTGAAAGCTATTTTAGATGCTTCTCCAATGCATTGGGCACCTGTGTATGCAATCTGAAGGTTCTAGCTATAAAGTAACTATTTTTAAAAATTCGGAGAAGTCAATCGGTCTTAACCCGCTTTAAAGCGGGATCCGGAACGAAAGGGTTAAGAAACAATTAACTATTTTAAAAAAAGAATAATATATAGTTATAGTAACACACATATATTCCTATTTTAACAATTGCAATTTCTTAAAATACAGAATATTATTATTTAAAATAAGCATAATTAACTGTTATAGAAGCATGTACACATTTATATTTTAACATATTTTATTATGTAAAATAAAATAATTATTTTTTCTTAAAATAACAGTAATTAAATTGCTGTTAACTTAGCATAAAAAATGGTTACCTCAGTTGCAAGAATTTTAACAATTTTTTTTTGGTTATTTTAACTAAACTGTTTTTACGGTGTACCGTGAGCTTATATGAGACGTTTTACCCACGGCACCATTTGCACACGAAACTAAATGCACGGATGAACACAATGCACCAATAAACGTATAACATACCAAGCTAACTTTAATAAACCAAACAATCACCAATGTCTATGAACGTCTATGACTGTTCCTTGTCTATGACTGTAGAAGCAGCCACTCCCTCTGAAGTTCCTGTAACTCCACCTTTAGCTCCACCTGTTCCAGCCCCACAGTGTACAAAACTTGATATGCTGGATAATTAACCATAACAATTTTGTTACACCTCATTTGTTAAACAGCTGTCAACAGCTTGAACTTTGTTCCAATTGTGCTATAAATTTTAGATTACCCTTATTATATTAGTAAGGTAGACCTACAACAATGCTGCCAAGATTATGAATTTTGTTCTAGTTGTACTGTAATTAAAATTACTCAATATGACTTACACAGTATTCTGGCATCACAACTGCATCATAGTAAGTCAGAATTGTTTATATTATGTTTATAAATTACAATAATATAGCCTAAAACTGTAATTAAGTAATGTGAATGTTTAATTCAGAAAATTTTTACAGCTGAAAATAATATGCATCAGCTCTATGTAAATTTTGTGAATTGGCTGACTAAGAATTTGAAACAGCTATCATAAAGTAATATTTTAAGGTTAAATTTGTTTTTTTGCTATTTTGTAAATAAACTTTCTTACTTCACAATTTCTTTCTCAGCCTTTGTTCACTCATTAGATGTATTCTCTCTCTTTCACAGGTTTTGTTTTATACAAGGGTCCTGGGTTCGATTCCGGTGTCCACCAAATTACTTTTAATTCTGTATCATAAAAAAGCCCGTGAAAGAGAGAGAATACAGTGCATCCAACTTAAAGAGTGTATTTTTTGAAACTACTGTATAGACCCTCACTACAGTCATTTAACCTACACATACCTTTTCTTCATCATCCCAATAATGTTTACAATAGTAAAACTGCCTGTTTAGAAAATGGAAAACGGAGAATAGCACTTTTCTCATTCACTCTAATACATTTTACGCCATTTTTTTTATGTCAAGATTTTGCGGTAGTTTGTCATTAAACGTAGCTAGTTAATAAGCTAAGGTCGAACGGTTATTTCCTTGAGCGATAAGACGGGACTTTCCCTAACTGCAAGCGGCTGTATAGACTCTCATCGTTCTACTAGCAGCAGTAAACGAAGTCGAAATCAGTCAGAATTGTTGGCTGGTATTACTAACTTGGAGCCAAGCCTATCCAAGTGGTCATCTTTTTCAAGAGCTGAAGAAAAGCTGAAGGAGTTTAATACTCCCAAGGCTCCCAGCATTCGGTATTCTGACAACATCAGGGCGATGCAGTTGGAGTCCTACGGGTTGTGCAGCTCCAGACGGCAGCTAAAAGGCGTCGGAACTACTACGGCCAGTGCGGCCATGGCCGCACCAATATTTAACAAATTAGGGGGCGTGTTTCTTACCGGGGCTTCCCTTACCAGATCTTGTGGTAGTTATCGGTATAGCTTCAAGTAGTTTGGCGGGGAGTAAATGGCCAGTATCGAGTACTTTCGAAGATATCCCAGAGACTCCACATCAGCCTGGACCGTCCTTTAGCTTTCAAAAGCGATCTTTTGGAAAAACCAACGTAGTCCAAAGATCCTTCCAGCATTGTTGGTTTGCAAAATGGCCGTTTTTGCATTACCAGGAGTCTAGCTAATGATGTGGTTTTTTGCCACACATGCTTGAGAATGTATAAAGAAAATAAATGGGTTATTCAATATTCCATTTTTTATTAGGTATGCAAAGGATATTCGAACTGGAAAGATGCCGCTGTTAGGATTCGTATGCCACTCTCTATTAATCATATTCAATACTTTAAGTAATTAATGGGTGTGACAAAATGGGCGTGGTAAAGTAGGTGTGGTTTAGTAGCCGAACCAATCCAATTTGGCTTCCTACTCCCCTGAAAATGCTGGCCGTGAAAGGCAGTAACGCCGTAAAACTTGATACCTGAGATACAACTGTAGCTAAATCAGCCATACCTGTGCAACAATTAGCGGTAAACTGGTGCACTCGTGCCTTTATGACACAAATACGAATGCACTGTTTTGTGACGTCGCGTTTACGTGTACTAAAGGCCCATAACCCGCTCTAAACGTCATCATTTGATGACCCTTATCGTGCGTAATTTTTTTTTGGTAAAAAAAAGGCCACAACTCACTTAATTTTACAAGGTATTGCTACCAAAGTTATACATAATAATTTTAAGGCAATTTTACATCATGTGTCAAAATTTTTAGAGATAAATAAAAAAAATCCTGGCTTAAACACTTTTTTCTTAAAATTTGAAATATTTCGAGATTCAAATTTCGTGTGCCCACAAAATCAGGCTCATGTGAAACTTCAGGTATTAAAGTATCAGTATACCAAGTTATAGAGATAAGGAAAAATAACTTTTTTTTTCAGCTTAAACACTTAAAAATTCACTGTCTCGAAGCTCCCAGTTCCATCACCTATAACCACAACAATAACGACAAACCCACAAAAAAATTTCGTCTGTATGTTAATATGACATTAATGTATAATAATACAAATTTTTAGCTATTACACATACTTGAGAAATTATAGCAGAATTAGCAACCTTAACCAAAAAGCTAAAAAATCCACTCTTTAAACTGGAAGCACTGTACATCTAACTTTCTTACATACAATTTGGATTAATAATAAAATAGTGAATATCTGTGTATGAGGTAAATTATGTAGTTTTTATAGCAACTCAAGAGAGTTCTCTCTCTGGTTGTTTTTTTTTTTTAAGTATTATGAGGCTATAGCTACCTAGTTTGGATATGTGGCTGGTTTGTTTATGGTTTGTGATTGCTTTGCTATAACTCGGTGATTCCTTCTCGAATATTCTACGCTAATTAAACGCTAATTAAACTGTGTACACACACACACACTTATATACAACCACACTCTAATTAGTGCTATTACAAAGTTAACTAACAATTCTGCTCAGGCGCTGGCTCGCTCCCAGGCCTTCATGTAGACTCCTCCCATCTGGGTGGAGTCCTGTGTCTCCTGGACTCCGCCTCATAGGTGGAGTCACTGCGGCGTCTCGGGCCCAACAGCACCGCTCACTAATTTTAGAGCGAATCTGGAAGAAATATTGGGGCCTGGTTATAAAACTTTGTAGCACTTTTTTTGAGCGGTGCGTAAGTTGGAGCTCCGCAATTTGGTGCACTACTAGCCAAGGCGATACTCTACACTACAAGACAAAGAGTTCTTTTCCATTTCAAATTACTTATTCACAATTTTTCTATCTTATAAGGTATTGAAAAATTCTCTTTGTGGTAGTTATTTTTTTAGCTTTACCCGTTGTAGGGCACGAACCAGATTATGCGCCCAGGTTTGGACCAGGTAGACTGCCACCAGAGTTCTAGGCGTAGTGAGAAGCTCCACAGTTAAGTGATCTTAACTATTTAAGTTTTAATAAAAAATCAGGGCTGGTCTGGAGACCTCACAATAACCAGATGACTATAGAACTGAACAAAAAATATGGTACACGTGTTCATATAGCTAAAACGGGCATGCTCGAGGCAGCCACGTCAAAGTGTCCACGTATATAGAAATGACGTAATTAATTCTAGAAACACTCAATAACCAGTTAGCATGCGTGAATGTCTATTGTCTCTTCTTCTCTTGATCTTTCTCTTGTCCTCTCTTCTTTTCTTGTTCTTCCCCTTGTCCTCTCTTCTTGTCTTGCACTTCCACTTGTCCTCTCTTCACTTCCTTCCTGTCTTCCCTATGTCGGAGGGCTGACCCCACATCTCCCCCACCTAAGATTTCGCCCGCAGTCGACGAAGAAGAAATCTGGTCACCCAAGACAGCCTCCGACAAGTCCTCATCCCAGTCTTGACGGCTGAGACCATCTGCGTTTCCATTTACTCGTCCCGGTCGATAGCGTATATCACTATCTCTGTCCTGGAGCTTTAGCATAAAACGTCTAAGGCGTCTGTTCAAGTGTTTGCTCGACAGGAGGGCAGTACATGGTCTGTGGTCTGTGTACACGATCACCGAAGTTCCATAGAGATAGAAGTCAAAATGGAGAATGGTGGCCACGATTGCTAATGTCTCTAATTCAGTTACAGTGTAGGAATGTTCAGCGCCACGGAGCTGACGACTGAAAAACGCAACTGGGAGTTCTCGTTCATCCCTTATCACGTGCAGGCAACCACCAAGTCCACCACCGGAGGCGTCGGTATACAAAACAAAAACATCACACACACAAGGAACATGTAACACTACACGATTACACAAAGACTCACGCAACAACTTGAAAGCTGTGTCCATCTCCGCCGTCCACCCGACCATCCGTGGAGCAGAGAGAGAGATTGCCGGAGTTAGAGCAGAGGAGAGCGATGCAAAGTTCTTAACAAAAGCCCTATAGTAGCCTACTGACCCGAGAAAAGACCTCAACTGTTTCTTAGTAATGGGCCTACCATACTTTGCCATCGACGACACCCTCATTTCTGGCACAGCTAGCATGCCACCACCAACCTGATGTCCCAAATATAACATGTATCTCTTTCCAAACTCACACTTAGATCTCTTTATTGTGAGCCCTACTTCTCCAAGCCGCTTAATCACTCTAGTCAAATCCGTTAGGTGTTCCGACCAACTATCACTATAAACAATCACATCATCAATATAATTTGAACACACATCAGACACAGGTTTGAGTACTTCCTCAAGGACAGACTGAAAAATAGCTGGAGCATTCTTGAGTCCGAACGGCATCCTGCAAAACTTAAATTTACCCATGAGGCAAATGAATGAAGTCAAGTCCTCTGAGCCTTCATCCATGCTAATCTGGTGGAAACCCGACACTAGGTCCAGTTTGGATAGCGCACGGGCATTACCAACCCTATCAAGGATTTCGGTAAGGGAGGGTAAATAGTACCTTCTCAATGGAGTAACCTTGTTCAGCTAAAATCTACGCACAATCGTACTGTACCGTCCTTCTTTCTGACAGGCACAATGGGGCTACACCATTCACTTGAGCTCTCCTTAATGATACCTGCCCGAAGGAGCCTGTTGATCTCCTGGTCCACCGCACCTTTAATCTGCATGGGCACCTGGTGCGGCGGAAGGTTCACCACTTCCGAACCAGCTCTAACTTCAATCCTACAGCTTTTTATAGAACACAACCCAGGACAATCACTAAAGAACTCGCTGAGTCCCGACAACACCATCTGCAAGTCACCTTCACTAAAGCCTTCACATCTCTCATCACACAACACACCAGCACATTCCCACATCATGCACATCTCTTTACCTCAGCAACCACACAAACTGAATTCACAACTTTACCTCTGTCCTTGTACACTTTAGTGTTATTAATGTGTACAATCTTCCCATTCCGGCTACCGTCCCTGCACACCTTATAATTAACTCTCGAAAGTTTCTCAGTAACTGAATATGGGCCTTCCCATGAAGCTTCCAATGCTCCGTGTAAACCAGGTACTCTCAGTAAGACCTTATCACCAACCTCAAGCGTTCTATCAGATTTGTTCTTATCGAACGCAACTTTCCTAAGCATAGCTGACGTGCTGGCATTAGAGACCGCTACATCATGCAGCACTGCTAATCTATCATTCAATGACACTACCCATTTACTGACACATGTGTTGGCATATCCATCATTCACCCATCCTACATATAAGGTATCGAGGGGACCATGCATATTCCTGCCAAAGACAAGCTGATGAGGGGAAAATCCTGTGTCACGGTTGGGAACTTGCCTAATGGCGAACAATGCCATGGGGAGAAACGTCACCCAATCGATACCATGAGCCGTAGCTTTAGCAAGCATGGGTTTGAGCGTCCCATGAAGCCTTTCTACAACCCCATTACCTTGAGGCCTATAAGAAGAGGTATGTATAGTATCCACCCCTAAGATCTCACATAGACATTTAATAACTATACCCATAAACACGCTACCACGATCACTCAAAATGCGTAAAGGAAACCCAGACCTTGAGAATATTGAGATCAGGCCTTCAGCCACTTCAGACGAAGAACCAGTCCTCATGGGCACAGCTTCTGGCCATCTGCTAGCAAGGCAAACAAACATAAGAATAAACCTTGCTCCTCCTTTCCCTTTAGGCCAACCAAATCAATGGCAACACTCTCGAAGGGCTCTGATATAATCGGGCGCTCAACCATTTTGGCCTGTTTATTGCCAGCTTTGTTTATGGTGAGGCAAGTCTCGCAAGATTTCACGTACTCGTCCACGTCTACACCCAGTCCTGGCCAAGTAAACCGGGTATTGATTAAATCACGTACTTTCTTACTACCCAAGTGACTCGACTTATCATGGGCTAAACTCACAACCAATTGTCGTCTGACCTTAGGCAATACAAGCCGCTCACATGCTCCCTCAGAAGTATCTACTACTCTGTGAAATAATAACCCTTCTTTCCACGTATAACCCATCATTCCTGAATCAGCCAACTTCTTACAATGCTTAAGTGTATCATCTTCTGCTATTTCAGCCTTTAACTTAGTAACATCATCATTATCTACCAGAGTAGGACAACCTAAATCCACATCATCCTCAACCAAGACCGAAGTATCCATCCCAGACACCTCAACTGAAGGTGTAGAATCCAAGCTCTCTACCTCAGCCAAACCCGAAGGATCCTGCTCGTCAGCCTCATCACCTACCTCACTAGTACTACTACTACTATTGACCAAAGGGCCATTTACAGGCAAATCATCACAATCTGCATCTAAAGACACAGGCATAACACTATCCTGGTCTGCTTTGTCTTGTAGGTCAGAAACACAATCATGTTTATGGGACATAGCTCTGGTGACTGCGCAAACAGTTGCGCCACCTTCCATCGACACCTCAGAAGTGTCAATGGGAATCTCACCAATACCATCCTCATTTGCACAGACATCCAACAACTTCTCTGCTGACTACACACCCATAGGGACTGAATACAGAACCTTGTCACAAAGCATACTTGCAGAGGTTACAGCAACAGTCTTTATGAATCTCTTCCCAAGAACACACATTTCCACTCAAGCTAGGTTAGTTGTGACAGGGAGACCAGTCGCACCTCTTACGCATACAGTATCAGGCAACAATTGGGACTCGTATACTAAATTCCCTGGGACAATAGTAATTTTCAGCTCCCGTATCAACAACAAACTCGGCATCTATATCATTCACTTTCCCCGATATAGTGGGAACATCAGAGTTTGTGGCAACCCAGTTGCACTTCTTTGGCTTCTCACCAGATCTTATGCCCAAGTTCCTTGAGGTCCTATCCAGGGCATTGCTACTACTAGATGAGCCAACAACAGTCTCCCTGCGCTTTGGGCAATCAGGGGACTTGTGACCTGGGGCATTGCAAGTATAACACACTATCTTCCTATTTGAGTCATCCAATTTTGTCTTACATTCATAACTTTTATGACCCAAGCCTTGGCATCTAAAGCAACGCAAGTAAGAACTTGATCTATCATCCTTCCTCTCACTTTTATATTGTTCTTTAGGTCTAATGTTAGCCGATTTTAAAGTTGTAGCAAGCTCAAAAAGGTCAGAGTAAGACTTAATAGGGCGACTGTCAATGAGCCCTTGTTCAATAACAGGCAAACCAATTCTAAACAGTGCAACCATTAATGACAACGCCACCTCCTTTACAGATTTGGCACCCAGGACGAACCTGTTAACCAATGACTCCAAACGTTTACACCTCTCAACTCTATCCAAGGACTTTGCCTCCTTCTCCCACTCCACAAATAGTTTAATTTCAACTTCACGTTTACTAAGTCCTACCTTATCAAGCAATCTAGACTTTAGCATATCATAAGTACTATCTTCTCTACCCAACAAGTCTAAAATGGTTTCCTTAGTCTTATAAGGTAACTTGGAAACAAGTATCTGCTTAAAGTCCTCTTTTCTCACTCCAATACCATTAAGTTCTGCTTCCAGGGACTGCAAAAACAAACTAATATTGCTACCTTCCTTAAAGGGAAGTATCCTGTCTACCATCTTGGTAGGTTCTAACACACCAGTACCAGTACTCTTTTCGACCAGTCTAGCCATGTTATTGACCATCCTCATCAACTCATTAAAGTCAAGTGGAGTTGATGAACTCAACATACCACCACCCGTAGCCCCGCCTTCATGTGTAGCACCACCATCATGCACAACACTCTCATTAACTACAGGGTTTCTGTCACTATGTCTACTAGAACCTTCAGTACCATATAACTCATCACCTAAAGAATCTCTCTCATCCATAATTTCCTTTCTTATACTATCACGATCTACAACTACTTCCTCACCAGTGGAACCAGATTCTGACTCAAGTCCAATACAGTCAGGCAAAGCAAAACAAGGGAAGCCAGTTTCTTTCTTGCAGGCTCTTGGCAATCTCTCCCTCAATGACATCCACGAACAGCCAAGAGAGAAACGGAGACTTCAACAGCCTACAAACACACACAAAGCAAAAAAATATGACACAAGTAGCGGGTAACACAAGGAAAAATAGCAAGAACAACAGCAAAACAGAACACAACACGAAGCAGTTTTTTTCGATGACGGATAGGGTCGACAGGAACACCTCACGAGTCGTCGGGGTAGTTGACCAGACGCGAAGCACCGCTGCCACCAATTGTAGGGCACGAACCAGATTATGCGCCCAGGTTTGGACCAGGTAGACTGCCACCAGAGTTCTAGGCGTAGTGAGAAGCTCCACAGTTAAGTGATCTTAACTATTTAAGTTTTAATAAAAAATTAGGGCTGGTCTGGAGACCTCACAATAACCAGATGACTATAGAACTGAACAAAAAATATGGTACACGTGTTCATATAGCTAAAACGGGCATGCTCGAGGCAGCCACGTCAAAGTGTCCACGTATATAGAAATGATGTAATTAATTCTAGAAACACTCAATAACCAGTTAGCATGCGTGAATGTCTATTGTCTCTTCTTCTCTTGATCTTTCTCTTGTCCTCTCTTCTTTTCTTGTTCTTCCCCTTGTCCTCTCTTCTTGTCTTGCACTTCCACTTGTCCTCTCTTCACTTCCTTCCTGTCTTCCCTATGTCGGAGGGCTGACCCCACACCCGTATGTAAAAATATTTGTCGTTCTCATTAGATTTCAAGAAATACTGATATAAAATTGTGAACTTTAATTCCACTCGCAATGCTTAAGAAATAGCCCTTCCCCCATGTCTCGTACTCCTTGTACACGAGCAATTTTTTTTCAATTGGTTTGAGTGGGTTTGTATTGGTTCTAAAAAGAGCCCGCCTATACCAAGAGTAAACAAACATCAATATGACAATATGACAATAATAAGAGAGTCATAAGAGAGAGCAGTTTCTTGGAGATAGTCCGAGGTGAAGGTCTGCGCAGCTTGGGAAGTCTTCGCTCCTTAGAAACCGAGCCTGCTGGATCCATCCGTTTGAGTTCAGGTACGCAGAGCAGGAGAAGAGGCAGCCTGGTGCACCTTGCCATTTGAGTTCAGACGACGTATGGAGAGTTGCTGTAAACAGCTACAAGACAACAAGAAGCTAAACTAAAACACCACAACTTTGCAAAGTATACTTCTACTACTACTGCGTGATTGTTTCTGTTGATGTATTATCGAATGGGAGGATGCCCTCGTTCTGCTGAGCATGTACTACTTGATAGGCTAAACTCGAATCTTGGGCATTGGCATATATCTGTTAGAAAGGGCACTTGTTACATTTGTATGGCTGCTATTTGAAACCAAGGTCTTCCTATTGTGGGCAATAAGCACGAGTCTCGCATACAGTGTGAATACTGCAGCTCTGTGTTGCTGTTGAAAGAAACTGCTTCAAAAAATATCACACATTAGTTAACTTCTAACTTTCACTTTCATTTTCATTTCAGGAACACTTGTTTTCACCATAGTTTCTTCTATAATTCCAAAAAGTCAAAATTAGATGCAGTATGCCTATCATACTGTATCAGTAGTCTGCAGCTATTTGAAATTCAAATCTTAACGAGGTGGTTTGTGGTATGAATAGGTGTTACTTTTATAAAAATGATGGTTGAAAAGCCTATAAAGTATTTATAATAAATTGTTTATATACAGTAGACCCTTGTTAATCCGAAACCTCGTTAATCCGAACAATTTAGACAGACCGTCATTAGGACGTAATAGTGTCTAAACGCGTGCGTAAAAAATGCAGCTACTTCTGGAAACTCCCGCCAAACGGTTTTTACCGATTCCTTGTAGTTTCTCTGTTAACAAAATGTCACAAAACGCTTTCTCTTGATGAAAAGCTGCAGATTTTCGAAAAACTTGGCTCCCATACTCACCGGCAACTTTCCGAGGAATACGGAGTTGGTGTATCTACCATCGCTGATACAAAAAAGAAGGGCAGCAAACTACGCGAGCATAAATGCAAGCTGACTGAGATGGGTTGCCGTCGTCCTGTGAAAACTATGATAATAGGAAACTTTGATAATAGGAAATGATGATCAGCTTGAAATGGCACTTTTCTTATGGTAAACGAGAAGAAGGATTTCCTATAACTGGCAAGCACTACATTAATTTAATTGCTTACTTTGATTTAGTTAGCGGGACCAATATACAGTGGCCAGCATGTTAGCTCAAACTAGCTAGTTAGCTCAAACTAGCTAGTTTATCTAGTGTCCTTAATGAAACTATTTTTGCAGGCCCTATACTTAAAGCAAAAGCAGTGCAGCTTCATACTAAATTGTGTGAAGCAAATAATTTGTTGCATCTGGAGGTTGGCTTTGGAGATTTTCTAGAAGGCATGGCATTCGGCAGGTATTTGTCCAAGGTGAAAATTATCATCAGATCAGCCTTCAGCAAATAGCTTTGTTTCTTCATTTCAAATGTTTATTGTAAGAAAATAATTACACTTTAAGGGTGCTGGCACATAGCAACGCGCGTGCACTGTTAATTGACCCAATTGAGCTTCCAAACCACGGAGTTGTGGCCTGTGGTTGGGCTTAAAAAAACACGCGCACACAATCCCGCCTACAACCTCGAAAATTATAGTTGGCGATCTCGAGGCTCGTGGCCTGTATTTAATTGTGGTTGGTATGGCTAGCAGAGCAGGCACAAAGAGGAAGCAACAGCTTTCTGCAGCAAGGCAGAAGAAAAGATGCTACTCCAGTAGAGGTACCTATAGCTAACATTGACATTTGAACATCATACTCACAGAATACAATCTGTCAACAGTCATGTTTTGAATCATTCTAAATATATATACTTAATAAATATATTCATGTAGTGTATGGCACACAAAAAAAGAATGGTGCATGGCTGTATATCATAAAAAAATTAATAAATATTTTTGTTTTGTCTAAAATTTATTCATTTTTTCGAAGTCAGCATAAAATTACACAGTTTTTTGATAAATCTGATGTACAGTCATCATCTATAATATTGTACAGGTCCCGAGTTGGTTAGACATGATGGAGGTGACAGAATTGTCTGTGCCCCTCAGTGCAGGTCCGTCTGTGTACCCCCCCCCCCCAGGGCAGGTCCGTCCAGGTTCGTCTCTGCTTTCTGGCTTACGTCCACTTATACCAGCACAAGCAGTTTCCAGCACTGATATTCCTGGGCTGACTGATAATGAGTATGGCACCACCATCTGCAAGTTTCATGTTCCTGACGCAATGCCGGCTAGTTTTTCCAGACTCCACCAGAAAATTATTGGAGTTGACATTGAAAGTATAAGCTATAATAAGATTATTCATTATTATTATTATTGTTATATTATCATTATTATCATTATTATTACTACTACTGCCATTACTACTACTACTACTGCCATTACTACTACTACTACTACTACTACAACTATTATTAATAATAATAATAATAATAATATTATTATTATTAATATTATTATTATTGTACTACTGCTGTTATTGTTATTGCTATCACTGTTGTTTTTACCTTAGGTGCACACAGAGCTCTTCCTGATGTACTGGCACTTGAGAGAGTTTTGCTGCATCCATCACTGAGTGGCTGTTTGAAGGAACTCCATTCTGACTCCTCAGATGCAACTGAAGAAGTGGCTTTCCCCCATTCTGACTCCTCAGATGCAACTGAAGAAATGGCTTTCCCAAAAGACTCTGTTTATCAAAGCAGCATCACTCACCAGGTCCTTAGGAAAACCTAGTGTCACACCAACACAAGCCAAGAAGCTGGTTACTGAGGGCTTCGACTACCAGAGCCTATCACTTCTCCACCGAACCAGCCGTACTATGGACGACTTTCATGAGGGCCTGAAGAAGAGGGGAGTCAGGAGCAAGCCGCTCGGCGAGAAGCTGTTCAAGGCGCTCAGTTCCCGTTGAGTCTGCTTCCCTTGCTGTTCGCCGCCTTCTCCATTCGTTGTTACCGTGTTTTATTTATTTTTTTCCAAACCGGCTCTTCTCAGAGCCACTCAACGAAAGATTTTGTTGACAGCAAAATGCGCGTATTCCTTAATTGCCCGAAATGGCGGGGCTGTTATGGAATAAAGCAGGCCAGTAGCCAGAGGTTAGCATTGGGGGGTTCGGATTTTAAGACGCAAAAAGCCACACCTTCTTTTGTTTCCTCGTTAATTCTTCTACAATACTAAAAAACAAAAGATAAGTGAATAATTTTTCTAGGTATTCTACTTTAATCTGTTGATATTCGAGAGAAAAGTGTATTATTCTCGTGTAACCTGGCTTCTAACCACTACGGTGAGATGTATATAAACAGTGCAACAATAAATACTAAGGCCATGTTAATAGATTCATCAAATTAGTTTGTGGTTTTGTGTTTACATGTGTGATAGGTGGCATCTTGAAGTGGCTGAATTTTATCATTTTCAAAATTTGATGTGTTTAAGCCAGGAAAAAAACAATTTTATACTTGGACCTTTCTCACTTAGCACATATGAAATATAGCCTGTGAAGTTTATAGGAAAAATAAATTGGTGCACCAAATTAATTTCATTATTCAAAAATTTCGAAATTTATGGCCAAAAATGTAGCAAAAAAGTGCCAAAAGTGTTTAAGCCAGCATTTCTTTGTTTTTATACTTGGACCTTTCTAGACTTGTCAGAACATAGAGTAATAATTGAAGTTTCATATATATATTTTTTTGTGTGTTGAAATATAATATTTAGTGGAAAAAATTGGAAAATTTTGGCTGATTATCAGCTTTTGCGGCAGAGATCGCCATTTGATGACGTCAGATGACGTTTATTCAGCTTTAGCAGTATGCCTTCTACGTAATCGCTACGTAAAATCTTAGCGCAGGCGCACTCAAGTCAATTATTGCCGGGCGGCAAAAAAGCGGGTAACACTACTTATTGTGTTTCTTTCTCCGGGTGCAAGCTAAGGCGTTCTTGGAAGTGGTAGCTAGTTTCTGCACTTTGGCCAGGAAATAAGTTTCTTGTCGTCCATCTAGAGGACGTACTAGGAGGGGACTGGCGGTACTGCTGTTTAGAACCAGGTGAAGCCGAAAACAGGAACTAAGCATTCCTGAAATGCCTGCCAAGAATGGACGCGCAGAGGCACCTTGATGAGAGGATACAGTGATTGTAGCACCTATTCTGCGCTCTGGATTAGTAGCTAAGAGGTGAGTAATCAGTGATTTAGATTTTAGTTGACAAGTTATGTCTAAACTAGTAGTTTTAGAATAGTTAGCTAGGTTGTAAACAAAGCTTGGGAGACTTGGAGAAAAAAAATATAGTTCATAATGTGAACTAGTACTTAATATTGCTGCATCTAATTTTGCTATATGTGCTAGGCTGCACACTGATGTGTGAAACATTCATCCGTCCTGATTCCACCTCACTCTGACAGGCACTTTTCAGGCTCTTCTGGAATCCCCCTGATGTTGTCATTAGTCATATTATACTGTCACACATTTACATTATATTTTTACCAGTTTTCTGTTATGAAGGTGCATTATCAAAAATGAATAAATCTAGGCATGACGTTTAAATAAAAAATCTGATATAGCAACTTTATAATAAAGAAAATGTATATAAATTATGTGTTCCAGAAGAATGACTGGTCAGCATTGGCATAGTGTAGGCTTGGTGTGGGAGGTAATATCCAGTTCTTTAGTCCAAGTTTACCAGTGGCATCATCTACTGACAGCTTCAACAATGACTAATACTTACTAGATGACCTTGAGCATCACCAGGAGAGGGTCAGCAGGGCCTGCTACATTATATTTGTTGGAAAATACTTCTGGTATTAATAGTTTTAGCAATATCGACCAGTAATTTAAACTATTCTCGTTAGCTGTGTGAGTTATAGCAGTTGAATAAAGTTAATTAGCACGCAGCAATTTCTAATAAGGGAAAGTACCTGCATGCGGGCAAGAAATTAATAGGGAAAGTACCATTTGGACCGCATCATAATGACGAATTCAACACGGGTGAGGATTGAATGACGATCCGGTGACGACACGGTAGAAAATAATGACGACAAAATAAAATGGCGATAATGTATTAGAGTCTATGGGAGAAGTCTGGTTTGAAGTTTCTGAGGAACCTTGTGGTGCTGTGTTTGTATTAACCTATA
>WLWD01004733.1_pt1 | contig 50519 bp, 20 predicted proteins | sample 6712731 | NCBI WGS metagenome assembly WLWD01 (sample SAMN12718690, study PRJNA576275) | sponge metagenome | isolation source: marine sponge | host: Mycale hentscheli | place: New Zealand: South Island, Marlborough, Capsize Point | collected 2014-11-01
CCATGTGTACCCGTCATAAAGTCGGATGGTAAAGTTCGCCTCTGCGTTGATTATCGAAGGTTAAACTCAGTGACACCACATGTACAGCAGTACATACCGACTCTTGACGATGTGTTGGAGAGAGCAGGAGGAGCAAATGTCTTGTCAAAGTTGGACCTCTCTATGGGCTTCTATCAAGTCCAGATGAAGGAAAACTCAAAAGATCTCACTACATTTGTATCACCTTGGGGCAAATATCGTTTTAAGCGAATGCCTTTTGGCCTTTGGCAATCTTTCAAGCTTTGATGGAGTCTGTGTGTGTTACAACCATTACTTAGCTAAAGAATATCACAGAGGAAACGTTTAAATAACGTGTATTGTTTTGTTGTTGTTTTTTTTTTTTTAGCAGTTGCAGAGAGTTGTTACTATGGCACTGAAATACCTTTACCTTGTATGCGAAATTAAAAAACTGGACCTTATTTTCAGTAGCTTCAGTGTTAGAAGTCAAAATCATTCATATAAAAATAGTATAGTCTTTAGGCTCGCTCGCCATTTGTGCTCAAGCACATCACTAGTTTAGCCACACCTCACATTTAACTTATTGGCGAGCGAGCGTAACACTTACAAGGGTAACACAATTGAAAATCGGGGATGTTTATTTATATGTTTGGACGTACGTATGTCATTTTGTACATTGACCCTCCGTATTTTTGTGTTCGCTCGGCGTTCGACCCAGTCTCCAAACTTCACTAAACAGAATCCTCCGGTTTAGCGACCATTACCCGTATTACCTTAGAAATTGAATTGTTTACCGCTTTGAATTCTTTTGCGGGTGCAGTTAAAACTCAAAAACTTAAGGGAGCTCCATTTCTATTCGAGTTAGTCGCTATTTGTCACAGTAACAAGCCCAACTCAACAGCATTTACTTGAAAATTCATTGTCCACCAGACGAACCACGAAGGTATGTCTTGGGTAGGTATGTTCAGTTGCGTCAAATTTAAAAACTCGACTTTATTTTAGTAGAGTGTTAGTTGTTAAAATCAATCATTTAACAATAGTGTAGTTTAAGGCTCGCTCGTCATTTGTGCTCAAGCACACCACTAGTATATATATATGAATGTATGTATGGATGGTGCGGCAGCCCTTTAAACGCGCGCGCGGGAAAACTTTTTTTTTAAAACACGCCTTTTTAGGTTTGACCCCAGTTTATTCTGAAAGTACAACACTAGGCAAGCCTTACTTTATACTTAAGCTCCGAAGTATGAGAAAATTCCTGCGAAAACGCTTGCTTTTCAAGAAACAAAATGTTAATTCGTACTATGGCATTGAAGACCCTTTTCCAGACCTAATTTAAAAACTTCGCCGTTTTAGGGGGGATACGGAGTGCCGCTTGTTGGTTGTCAAGAGTCATTGGTAGTCAGAATGCCGTAGTATTAATGCTATATGCAAAATTAACTCTGGCCTTTCTTTTTTGTAGAGAAGAGCTTGTCAACAGTGACTGGTAAATTCAAATATTCCAAATGACTCAAATTTGGTACTACAAAAGTTACCACTGCTCAAGAAAATGAGGTAAGAAAGTTATTTTGTATTTGTGTGCTAAAATTAATTGTCTTTTTTTTTTTTGTAGGTGAGAGCTTGTTGTCAAGAATTCGAGGTAATTCAGATAGTCAAAGTAACTTAAATTTGATACTACAGAAGTTACCATTAATCAGGTAAGAAAGTGATTTTGTATTTGTTTGCTGAAATAAAAGGTCATAACTGCTATTATAGTGTTTGCATGAACTAAGCTAAAACATAGTAACAATACTTAGTATGTTACCTAACTATCAGGCTCGCTCGCCATTTGTGCTCAAGCACACCACTAGTTGTTTATTTATATATTTGGACGTACGTATGTCATTTTGTACTTTGACCCTCGCTTATTTTTGTGTTCGCTCCATGTTCGATCCCGTCCCAAGCTTCACTAAACAGAATCCTCCCGTTTAGCGATCATTACCCGTATCACCTCAGAAAATTGTTTACCGCTTTGAATAGTTTTGCGGGTGCAGTTAAAACTCAAAAACTTATGGGAGCTCCATTTCTGTTCCAGTTAGTGGCGGTTGTAAGTTAATACGCTATTTGTCACAGTTATAAGCCCTACTCAATAGTATTTACTTGAAAATTCATTGTCCACTAGATGAACCACGAAGTTAAGTCTTGCGTAGGCATGTTCAGTTGTGTGAAAGTATTGTGCGTTACAACTTCTATTAAGAATATCACAAAGAAATTTTTAAATATCGTGACTTGATTTTGTTGCTTCTTTTTCAATTCAAACAGTTGAGGGGAGCAGTTACTATGGCCCCTTTACCGCATATACGTAATTTAACAACTCGACTTTATTTTAGTAGTTTGAATGTTAGTTGTTAAAATCAATAGTTTAACAATAGTGTAGTTTAAGGCTCGCTCGTCATTTGTGCTCAAGCACACCACTAGTAGTATGTCGACTTCTGGTCGATCGTGTCTAAATCGCAAAGGAATATTCTGCTATTTAGCTATATACATATCCCCGAATATACTTCATACTCTATATGTGGACGGCCTAGTCTGATTCCAAGCTTTCAAATAAACATTGAACTCCTTGACTACAAAACATAGCTCTCGTTTTGGTAATAAAGCAAGCTACGCTACAACTATTCTTTTTATGGTGTGCGTAATGTACTTATTTAAGCAAGCTACGCTACAACTATTCTTTTTATGGTGTACCATAATGTAAGCTACGCTACAACTATTCTTTTTATGGTGTAACGTAATGTACTTATTTAGATAACTTATGGTACTAAAGGCCTATTAATGGTTCACTGTTTGTGTACAGCTCACGGTAGTTTAGAAGCCTGGTCATACGAGACCGATATATAGCGTTAGCTGTTTACCGCTTATTGCAGATAGTCAGCAGTGTTCAATGAATTTATTAACAGAACACATAGAGCGTCAGACAAATTATTCGTTTTGGCATATTTCCCCCCTTCTTTTTCGCTTTTTATAGAATAAACGAAGAAAACAATAGTATGTGTGGCTTTCTTGCGTTTCTATGAAATCCGAACCCCCCTGCGCAAATTCCTGGCTACAGGCCTGTTAAACGATGGTCTATGTTAAGCAACCTCATCATTTCAGAATTAAGTTTGTTGTTAAACTCTTTCCCCTGATCTGAAGTTACCACCCTACATAAACCAATCTTCATAAACACCTACACAACAATTACTCTGCTGAATTCAAATATTCATATAGTTTGGTATCATTAACCTTAAATAAAGCCGATGCAACACTAGGAGCTTCCTTATCTGGCAGGGCAATGGCATCCACAAATTTTGTGAAGTAGTCACTGATTGTGAGAATATAGCAATTCCGTTGCTGAGACTTAGGCGAGATTGGTCCAATCAAATCATTTCCTATGTGATACCAAGGGGATACCACAGGAACTGGATGAAGTTCTAGTGCTGTGATGTTAATTTTTCTGTTGGTTTGCTGGCAAATATCACAGAGCCGGATCATAATAGTCTAGTCTGCAAAATTTATATCAAATGTATTAACTTACCAATTCTTGAACGTCTTTTGTTATTCCCGCCCACATAAATATTTCAGTTACTCTTGTTAAAGTTTTTCTAATTCCAAAGTGGCCAGAAGTGGGATGCTGATGGCACATTTGTAATATCTTTTTCTTTCAGCTTTCTCAAGAATATAACGTAACTAAATAATTTAGTGTAGATTTAATAGTAATTTGTGGCACACCTAATGTCAATTCAGTATTTCATTGAAACCATACCAAGTAGTTACCACTAATCCTTAAAAAAAAAAACAACGCTTGAGAGCTAGGTTAAAAAGCTGGAGAGAGGTTTTGAGTAACTGATTTTATGTACCTTTTGCCACCTCTTTGCAAGTAAAGCACATCTCCTCTCCACACAAAGTTAACTGGCTTTTCTCCTGATTGTTCTTTTTGTCATTTTTACTTGTATTGGGAGGGTGTTCCCCAGTAGACAAGTAGTAACTGGCTCGCTCAATAATTAAAAGCTCTGAATCCGTCCATCTCTCTCCGTTCTCTCCCCCCGCTCTCTCTCCCTGCCCGTTATGCTAACCACGTGGGGGGACCGTCGGTGACGGGGTTCGGACCGTATATGACGGCAATGTTTGGTCCCGCCGGACCGGATTTTACGGGGGACCAAATTTTTCGTGACAGTACACACCCTACAATGGTTGTAGCTAATTAAACTCTAATAGTTGTAAATATGTTACATATGAGAAGGCACTTCTTTGTTTTTATTCACTTGATAAAGATGTGTACAAAGTTTCACGCTTTTATCACAAAATGCAGGAAACTTGGGTAAAATTTGCAGTTATCCGCAGGACTATAATAGCTACCAGGAGGAAAACGTAACATACTGCATCAATCCCACAACGCGGGCAATACGCCGCAGTAAATCGACCAGTTACCATGACCAAGCCTTTAACGCGAGTGACGATGTTTACTATGCTAACTTCCTCTCGCTTCCCACACAGCACACACATAGATTTGACACACCCATTAACCGGAAATGTTACGCCAGAGATAAAACACTTAAAACGTAAGCGAGTGAATCCAACATTCGTGGTAGTTGATCGCTATGGACTACTTAGAAGAACTTGAATGGGCTAAGTACAGAAGTTCACTAGAAGTGAAATCACAACAGGAAGCTGCTCCAACACAGTACGATGTGCTTCAGGATAATGTAGGAATCTTAGTGTTATCGTTACAATACTTTGGTGTGGATATTACTGATATTTTTACCAAAGCTGAAGAAGTATTTGATTATATTCAACATCAACCCAACACGTCTATTGGATCCATTACTTCCCACCAGCTAGTTGAAGAACTAACTGTTAACCACAACAGTCCTTTACACATAGCTTGTCTACTGGGAAACCTAGGCATGGTAGAGAAAGTGTGTTGTTGTAACTATATTGATTGTACCAACAAACTTGGAGACACGCCCCTTCATATAGCATGTCGTCTGGGTCATGAAGGTATCTGTATATATATATCTGGTGAAATAGTAGCTGATAAAAGGGGATCTTGTGTAAGGATGAAAACTTCAAAAATTCTCTTCATTGAAGGCCTTGTAAATCAGCAGGAAGATACAGGAAAAGTTTTAGTCAGTGCTAATTTTCCATCTCTTATTACAGAAAACAAAGAAAAATTGACTCCCTTTCAAGTTGCATTGAGATTTCAAAATTATACTTGTATGAGAATTATACTTAGTCTTACTAAATTTCATTTTGTATTGTGTCGAAAATCTATGGCATTTATTGATTTAAGCAGTGAGCAGAGTTTAGAACATGTAAACAGTGAAACACCTGGTGGTATGGTTATCAGTGGACAGCTTTACAATGAATATTTGAAGAAGTGTACAGAGGTTGCTCATGACTACAGACAAAGAAATTATATTCAAATAATAGCTATTGTTGGGTACAATGGCCTATACAGGAATGACAAAGGACAATTTCCTATTGAATCTTTGATGGAGAACCATGATAAAATTGATGATGCAGTAGGTCTTGTAAATAACATTGTTAAACACGATGCGTGTTTCTGGCATGATTTCATAAAGACAGATAGTAAGAAGTTTTTTTCTTTCTGTTCTACGCATAAGTTATTTAAACCTGAAATTTGGAAACACTTGTGCCATACAAAGGACCGGAATGACAATTTACTTCTTCATTTAATTTGTAGCTATAGCGTATCATAGCGAAATGTTTTTGTCCGTGTGACATTAATACAAAAAATGTACTTGGACATACTCCATTATTTGAAGCTTTCCTAAATAAGAATTACTCCATATGTCGTTGGCTGGTACTTGATAGACATTATGATATGTGTCATGTAGACACGAGCTACATTGGTACTTTATGTGAGAAAATTCTTGTGCCATCTTTTGAAGTAACAGAAGTCACACCAGGAGACACATTACTGCATGTAGCAGCAGCTAGTAGAAGTAATGATGCAGTCTCATATCTCATAGGGTATATGAAGTTAAACACTTTGAATTCTAAGAAGCAATATCCCCTTCATGTGGCATGTAAATCTGGTTTATCCATAGAAGCCATTCACTTGTTGAGAGAATGTGATATAACTCACAAAGATATCGATGGCAGTACTCCTCTAGACTTGCTCTACAAACATCATCCTAACAGACAGGATTTGATGGCATGTGCTATGGGATCCTCTTTCTATATTCCTGGAAGTTCACCTTGCAAAGAAGAAGAATTAATTTCAACTGAATGGTTACGTAATCTGGATTATAAAGAACTATCAAGACATCACAAAATACAAAACAATGTTCTCCATATTGCTTCAGAAAATAGCCTGCTGATTTTAATAGAAGATTTAAAAGCACAGTTTCCAGAAATTTTCTACAAATTAAATAAAGAAAAAAATAAACTTCATAATTTACCACTTCAAATTGCATCAGCTCATTGTAATTTGCACTGTATTAAATTGGTAAGTGAAGGATGTGATGTCAATGCTGTGAATATATACGGTAGAACAGCTCTTCATGAAGCATGTCAAAATGCAGACAACTCTGACAATGATTTGGAAGCCGTAAAATTTTTAATTGAGAATTTGAAAAGCCTGGTAATTGATCAAGACACAAAAGGAAGATCAATTCTTCACTTGGCATGCAAGAATGGAAATTTGAAACTAGTGGATTATATTTTAACGCATCTTGGGTTGGACGCCAATCAGAAAGATTGCAATAATTGCACTCCATTGATGTTGACTTCCTTGGACAATCATGACATCATCAAATTACTCATTGAACACGGAGCAGACACTAGTCCCTTGTATGACACATATAAGAAGTTCTTCAAAACGTATCAGTCAGAGAATCCTCCACCCACTCCTCTCAACATAATAGTTGCTGGGAAACCTTCATCAGGAAAGTCTACGCTCATCAAAGCTCTATGTAGTGATGGCAGTCAAACTATAGTACAGGCAGAACCCCACACTGCCGGAATCGTTCCTTCTTTTCATGACAGTGAAGAGTTAGGTTGTGTGTCCTTCTATGACTTGGCAGGTCAGAGTGAATACTATGCCAGCCATGAGGCAGTACTACACACAGTCATGGCTTCATCAACTCCACTCATTCTGTTACTAGTGGACTGCAGGAAGGATCAGAGTCCAATTTTACAAGACATTTTATATTGGATCCATTTTTTTCAATGTCAGCGAAAGTCTAAATCAGGAGACGGTCAACCACTAGTCATAGTTGCTTTTAGTTTTGCTGATCAGATTCAGCATCTAATAGCTCAAATGAAAGCAAATTTCAGCAAAGATCCTCTGAAACATATTTTTAGCAATGGTGGGTTTCATTTAGCTCACTGTTACATTTTAGACTGTCGAATGTCATACTCCAATGAATTAAAAGAACTTCGAGAAGATATCAATACATGTGCTTCAGTTTTACGCAATTCAGCTCCAATAGACTTTCTCCTGCACTGTTTTCATGCTTTTTTGCTTCACAGTTTTAACCTCCAACCTGCAGTACAGATAAGTGACATCATAAATATAAAAGAACAGTGGATTTCATCAGGAATGGATCCAAATACATTTCCAGCTTCTGACAGTGACAGTTCTTTGAGCTCGGGTGAAGAATTCAATTTTGAAAATGAACCCACATTTGAAGAAGAGAATCCAGCCTATCTTCTTCCTGATAACAGTGATAGTTTTGTGAAATTGTCAAAAAAATTGCATCAAAAAGGTCATATTATATTTCTACAAAATCACAAAAACATCTCACATAGCTGGCTAGTCATCAACAAAGAAATTCTCTTACATGAAATTAATGGCTCTCTATTCGCTCCACTTGCTTTTCAACATCATCACAGAATAGTCAGTACCAGTACTGGAGTAGTAGCTTCTTCTACTATAGCAAAACAATTCCCACACTATAATATTGAAATGTTGATGGGATTTCTACTACATTTAGAGTATTGTCAGAAAGTTACTGACAGTTCAATTCTCGAGCTTCTCTCTGCTGAGTTTCAATTTAGTTCTGATGAATTCTATTATTTCCCAGTACTAGTGAATATAGAGAAACCACAGAATGTGTGGGCTTCTCTGGCAGGACCAGTAGTGCAGTGTGGTTGGATACTACGAGTAGAAGATGCGACATCATTTTTCACACCTCGTCTTATTCAAATATTGCTACTTAGAGTGGCATTTCAAAATGCTTTTCCCATGAAAAGTTGGAATCGTGGTTTTGAATGTCCTAGTATTTGTCGTTCTTGTTGTGTTTGGAAGAATGGAATTTTTTGGAGAAATGAAGTCGGAACAGAGTGTCTTTTAGAAGTAGCTGAACAAGGCCAGGCAGTTGTGTTGATGTTTCGTTCATTAAAAGCTAACCTTCAAGATAATAATCTCAAGAAATTACTATTTATACGTTCTTCTGTGATAAGAACTGTTTTAAAATGTGTTGAGGAAATCTGTCCATCTTTGAACGTGCTAGAGTATTTCTGTCATCCAGATCAAGTTCAATATCCTCCTAAGCCTTGTGAAGAAATGGCTTTATACAGTATCGATAATATAGCCAAAGCTGTATGTCAGAGATCTGAGATAGTCATGTGTGACAATCCTAGTTTTGATAATTTGATATTATCTGAACTGCTCCATTTCGAACCTTTTATAAGTTGCTGCTTTAAAGAAATGTTTGATGATGCAAATCAGAATAATCTAATATCTGAAAATGATATGGAAGCAATCTCAGGATGTGTGAAGAGTGATGATAAAATGTTTATTGCACTCTCCGATCGTGATGGTAAGAGTGCTGATGGAGAAATTCTTAATTGGGATAGCAAAACATACCGAGAGTTGAGATGCCAACTGGCCAAGTTCAGCGTATTTGGATCAAGGAACCTCCAGGTTAGCAAATGATTGGAATTATTACCACTTGGATGTATAATTTGGTCATTTGATTGTATGTATATTGTGTGTTTGCTTGTGTGGGTGTTGTGTATGCAGTCTGTGTATATAAGACTTCCAGTGGCAGTACAATTTATTTCACTAAACCCTAGGAAGTCTTGAATGCAATATTCATTTGCTGCTATTTTGTTTTAGATGATTGGAAATTGCTCTGTGCAAGAATTTCTTTCGGAAGCACTAGCCAAGAAACCTACTCTTCAATCACACCAGCCTGGTATGTTATTTTTAGCTAACATATATTGAATGATGATTGTTTACTATCTTTAGATTGTTCTACTGTATTTTTCAAGTTCTATCCAATATTAGTTGAACAATTGCAATTCAGCGCCAACTCAATCGCAGACCATTGTCTTACCAAGACGCTCATATCACGTCAAACCTACCGTGAAATAATGGATTTGAACATATCAAAAGAAGACAAGACAAGAAAGTTACTGATGGATGTTGAACAGAATATTTCTTCAAGAACAGAAGCATTTGAAGATTTTTGTCAAGTTCTGGAAATCTGTGAATTTAGAGATTTAGTAGTTTCTCTTACATCCAAGACTATAACTTAATGTGAGTAAATCAATATTGCTTCAAATATAATATTAACTACATGTATAATTGTATTCATGTTATGTTAGAGCTTGTGCTGATTACGCTTAATCTATATATGTCCAATCTCATACTAGTGGTCCAATAATTATACGCTCATGACTAATGTTGTTTGTCTATGATACCATCGTACATAAGAGTTTGTCCAGCTTGACAGACTTTCTTAAACAAGCATAAACAGTAGCAATTACTTAGCTTGACACAGGAGGTATGTTTATTCTCTCTGTTATTATAATAGTATATATATTTATTATATTATATATAGCACTTATTACATGAGTCAGAGTGTGATATGGAGAAATATTTCAAGGGCAGGCTAATTTATTTTCATGAGCCAAAGGGGAGTGAAAATATAGCCTGAGAGTGGAATATCTAGCCATATCACTCTGCCATGCTGAGTGTAATATGTGGTTTATTCCACACTAGATATCTTCACTGGAGTAGTTTTTTGGTAACTCAACGTGTAAAGTTGGTGAAAACTCACTAGGGGCTCCCCACAACCCCAGCTGATATTATAGCAGCTGCTCTAACCTGGCTGGGTAGGCTCCACTAGAGTAAAGGTAGCTGTAAAAACCCAGAAAACTTACTTGTAGCCAGGCCCAGGTTGCTATAACTACTCTGGTAATGAGCTTGGCATTACAGCCTTTTGTGATATCTTGAGATATCCCACTTACCTAAAAATATCATTGTGAAGATATCTAGCATGGAATAAATATATATATACAGTATAATACTTATAGCACGAGTCAGAGTACAATATGGGAAAATATTTGACGAGAATGCAAAATATTTTCACGAGCCAAAGGCGAGTGAAAATGTGGCGTGAGAGTAAAATATCATTCCCATATTGTACGACGAGTGTGATAAGTGATTTATTGCTTCTTTGAAATTTTTCTCAAGCGGTTACAATACAATTTTCATTGATTTTACTCGCTACGCGCGCTACAAGTAGCGTACAATATAAACCGTACAATATGGGAGAATACAGAACGCTCGCGTGATGCGGAAATATTCAAGTAAAAATATCAAAGCTGCAATAAATATATATATAAATACTTATTACATGAGTCAGAGTGTGATATTTCACTAGCAGGCAAATTTATTTTCAAGATCCAGTGAAAATAAGGCCTGAGAGTAAAATATCTTGCTGTAACACTCTGACAAGTGTAATAAGTGGTTTATTCCACACTAGATATCTTCACTACTGTACCTTTTCCATAATGCCTTGCCCGACACATCCCAATAGATCCAGTTAAAATACAGGCCTTGAATGAACCTAGCCCTGAAATGATTTGATGAGACAAGAATTGAGACTGTTATATTGATTGAGTTCAATATCTTATACACAAAATTATTTTATATAATAGTGATGTGCTTCAGCACAAATGGCAAGCAAATGGGCCTAGCAGCAAGCAGTAATTTACATTTTAATTCGTATGATAACGAGTAATAATTCAGTTGGTTTTTGTTTTTTGTTTTAATTTTGAGGTATTCTTTGGTAACACACAACACTACACACAAGTAAGAACAACTCTGAGTGTATGGCATAAAGCTGCAGCAAACAGCGTGTTAACCAAGATAACTTACCGCCACCATCATATGAATAAACTAGAAAATGCTCGTGTAGCATTGGTTGGGCGAGCGAGCGAAGTTCTGGAATGCGCGAGCTGAGTTAACAATAACAGAATTACCTGAATAAACTTAGAAAGCAGTGGCAAAGAAGCGCAGTTTGACAAAGACTTCACAATTGTTTCAAGAAGAGAGTAGCTATAAACGTTTTGGTTGAAACAGAGTTGCGTAAGGCAGTGCAGCAGGATTCTCCGCGCTCGTTAATTGAAAAATACTGGAACTGTGAACGCTTTACCTAACTTACGTAATTAGAAGCGCGGGCGAAAACAGCGGTCTCACGTACCCCATAAACAGATAAATAAATCGTGTAGCACTGGTTGGGCGAGCGAGCGAAGTTCTGGAATGCGCGCGCGCGTTTAAACGACGCCGTACGACGCGTTTAAAGGACGACGTATTCAGGATTTCCATAGACTACATCAGAGTTGCTCGCTCGCTAAGCTTGTAAGACCTAACTTCCATCATCTTGTCTGTTCTGCTTCCGCAGCTCTTTGCCATTTTCTTTGGCACTATCGTCCTTCTCCGTTGTTTTTTTTTAACTGCTTGCGTCTACGCTAATGCTAACGTTAACAAGTAGCCTTCGGGGATGGATAGGCATTGACCACTCTGAACTTTGGCCATAATATATAAATACACCAAAGTCTCAATTGATATTTGATAGTGAGGGTCTCGCTACGCTCGCATTATTAAAAAAAAAAGAATGCCAAAATGATTAAATAATAATATGGGGCACAAAAAAAGAGAGAAAATAATTATGAAGGGTCTAATGACTTGAACAAACCTTTTATTTTTACTAGTGATTTCAAAACTTCTATTTATTGTGATATTTTTAGCCATCCAACTAGCCACAAGACACATCGTGTGAGGAGTTGACATCTGGTTTCTACAAACAACTTATAAGTAACTCACAATGTGTTGATGTGTTTTTTATATTTTTTACACTTTTTTTTTTGTTGTTAATATAGGAATTTTTAATACATCATCACAGGAGGTGTATCTACCAGTAGTTATTGTCATGGTTCAGTTTTGTCTTTAATTTTTGTGAATAGTTATACATCTTGCTGTCCATATCGTTACTAATAAACTTTTATGTGTTTTTTTTGTACTTCCTGTGGTTTTGCATTACTGTGATAAAATGCACTAGCTTGAATCATATTATCAGTTAAGTTTTGTCAGTCATCTTATTGTTGCTCTGATATATTAAATTAAACTATACACTGTCTATATAGGAATACAAATTGGGAAAACACATAATATTTAGTTAGTTTGCTATAGCTAGTGTTCAGTTTTGTCTTGGGAATAAAAGAGAAAGTTAGCTATGTGCACTTGGAGGTGGGGTTAGTTGTAGTTTCATTTACATACTTATTCCCTTATTTTTATCACATGACTAGAGGTGGGTCATGTGGAAGAGTTTGAGAGATGCAGTGTGGGTAGGCAGGTTTAAGACCAGTGAAGACAAAGATCATTGAGAGCAAATAGAACCATGTGAGAATGAAATAAACTGGATTGATGGCAGGAACATTTCAGGTATGTGCTAAGGTCATCACTGATTATCTGTGGTTTTGTAGGTTTGGCGACATCAAACTGTATATTGTGTGACAATATTCTGTACTGAGCCTGTTTTTAACTTATATTTTATTAACTGGATTTGAACACATTGAGCTTCCAAGTATTTTGCATGATATTATTTGTTGGTGATTATTCACATCCTGTTTCTTGTATGTATCACATGTCACTTATCCTGTATCACACCCAGTGTTGCCGTATGTATTATATGTCTATTAATTTGATCCAGTTTATTAATTATAATTCTACACTTTAGTAAAATAATTAATTATAGTAGTAATTGTTCAAAATGCAATTAAACAATGAGGACATACACTTATACATGTCTTTGATTATTGTCACTTTGATTCCATATACTCGTTTCCTGTTTTGAGTTTCCTGTACCACAAGTCAGCCTTCTGTTGTGTTCTTTTGTCTATTGTTGTGATGGAGGCTCTGCTCCCTTTTGTTCATTGTTTTGTAAGGAGGCCCTGCGCTGTCTTCCATTATATATATAGTTGTATGCATACAGTTGTGTTTCATTCTCTTACACTGTCAGATTTCAATTGTTTGCAATTATACTTAAACTCTGTCAATTAGCTTAATCGCTTGCATTTGCGCTAGCTCGTGTGGCTCTAGTGTGCATATCACTCTTGCCAATAGTAATGTTCTTTTCTTTGTTGATGTTCAGCAGGCTTAGTGCAAGATGTTTGGGCTGTCTATGTACTACTGCCAGTAGTGGGATAGTGTATGACTTGATGTTAAGTGTAGATCATAAATTCTGGACACTTAATTATTGCTACATACATTTATTCACTCAGGTATTTGCTGAATTAGCTTCAGTTAGAGGGTCTGTCTATAGAAGAAAAGTGACTATACAAGATGTGTATACATTAAATTTATTGTAAAATTAACCAAATTTATATCCAAGGCCCATGTAACAAGACAAGTTTAGAATATCAAATTTAGTACACAGCTATTGTTCGGGCCAATGATCATTGAATATTACGCACGTGCGCTATTTTTATATCGTTTTCAGCTAACCCTGAGGATTGTCAATCTTGATTTTGTTGTCATCAATATCATATCTATTACAAATATCAGATCTAGTATCTATTTTGATCGACAATAAGTTGAAGAGAAATAATGTATGGCTGGTTAATGACCAAACTAAATATAATCATATAAATCCAAGAGCTAGTGACTGATTTACAACCCGTTAGTCAATAGACAACTAGCTAGTGCCTTGGCAGCCCGGTCAGCTATACATTGGTAAGGTGTGACTACAAGGTTGCTATGGCAATGAATGCTGAACAAGAGTAGACTCTGTAATCAATTCTATTTAAATGTGATGGAGACAAAGTCAGAGAAATAAAAAAAAATGAGAATGGAACAATGAGAATGAAACTAGGTAGATCTACTGCTGCAATAAGTTAATAGTTTATTCAGTACCTCTCAGCTTGGCTAAGAGTCTTTGAAATTTATATGGCTAGCAAAGTTGCTGAAAACATCCATTAGCGATCCAGTTTCTGGAAAAGATAATAGTATGGTAATATTAGTCACACCCACACAGATGTCACATTACCTTGAAGAGGTGATTCTGCTATTAATAGAGGGTCCACAGATTCAGACTACCCCAGATGCTGCATATGTGTGAAATTAAGTGTACCAGAAATGTCCAATCTGAGAAAATATATGAACAAGTCAATTCTACATAGCCAGATCTATTCTGTGTATTTTATTCTCTTACTTTCCAGCAGTCCCTGGATTAGGGGCAGGTCTGGTTGGGCCTTTCTTATTACTAGCACATACACTGCACAACAGATAATCCAACATAGTAAACTGACCAATCACTCCATACTCATTCTCTTACGATAAAGGCTTCTTTGTGCTTGCCTTGATCTGAGACTGCAGTCGACCTCGGGCCAGACCAGGAACATGAAGGGCATCTAGTAGAATAACATCACCATTACCACTGTAAAGTTTTGATAGTAAATATATACACACATCAATGTACACACATACACACACACACGTTCATGTACACACACAAACATACCCACCTTCATCCATCTGTTTCTTGAGGTAGAGTAGGGTTATGGGGTCATTGGCACAACACATGGTGAGGGAACCATCAGTAGACAGAGCATGCAACTACACATACAAGAATTAGAGCAAGCAAACCAAGTATTGAAAGAAACTCTTCCTAGTTGTGTCTCCTAGAAATAATATCTCGCTTTTCTGAAGGGAATTGTCTGTATCCACTTGGTAGTGTTGACATCGTATACCTCCAGAGCACTCTCACAATACACCAGTAGATAGGGCTCCTTGTACACTGCAGCACACCCAAACACATGCTCAAACTGTATGTATGTATATGTGTATATGTGTGTATATTTATGTATTTATGTATGTATGTATGTATGTATGTGTGTATGTATGTATGTATATGTGTGTGTATATTTATGTATACAGTGGAACCTCGATTATCCGGACCTCAATTATCCGAATGCTCGGATTATCCGAAAGGCAAATTCGTCGCGCATGCGCAAAAATTCAATGGCTATCAGCTGCATTTTGAGTATGAGAGGCTATGGCTGAACGTAGTAAAGTGGCTGTGAAACGAAAAAAGAGTTCTAACAATTGAAAAGAAGGTAGAAATATTGAATAAGCTTAATAAAATAGTTGTTCCAGCTTAGCCAAAGAATATGGCATCAGAATTTCTACCGTTTGCGAGCTGAAGAAGAATGAAGAGAAGATACTGTCATTTTTTGTATCCATGGATAGCCAAACTGTTACAAAGAAAAGAAAATCAATGAAAAATGCTAATGGTGTACAATTGGATAAGGCTAGTAGGTAAACTTTGCTCACTTATTTAGCTAGCAGACCGCAGATGAAGAAGAAGATGCATCAACATTTAAACCCCCTGGTATACCCAGTCGTGGTACAGCAGCAAAGATGTTGGAGAAATGTGTTTTTTGGTATGAACATCAAAAAGAAGCTGAACCAACACTTCTCCATCAACAAAAAATACATACATTGGCATCTAGAAAGTGAAGTTTAAATTTGAAACAAACAACATTGGCAGCTTTTGTTCATAAAGAATGACTTGATATTAACATTCAAACTATTAATTTTTGTTATAAGCACTGTTTACTTCATATTTAATAACAATGTTGTGTAATTAGGTGCAATAACTCATGAATATTAATAAACCTCAATTATCCGTAAATTTCAGTTATCCGAAAGGGTCTCGGTCCCAAGCCTTTCGGATAATCGAGGTTCCACTGTATATGTACATGTATGTATATACGTATTTATATTGCACGTAAGCACGCATGTACGTATGTATGTATATTACCAAAAGAAGCAGGAGGAGAATGCCAGAGTATCTCTTGCTTCCTAGAGCGACAGCCTTGACCATTGACATACACACCCACAACTAAAGAAAGAAAAACGGAAATCATAAGATATAAGTTCATGTATTTCCATGATATCTGAGCAAGAAAACATCCACCTATCATATGTTGACTCTCTGTTGAAGCACAGGATGTACTCCTGGCCATTCTTGATCTCCACAGCATGAGCTGCTGGCAGACTGTTGAGCCTGATGAAGCCTAGAGTCAGATCTTCAGTATGCACCAACACTGCACACAAACACGCATACAAGCCAATATTAACATAATAATAATCATCATCACAACTAGTGCTATTCTAGTCTTAGAGACCACCATAACAGCATAAATAAGTTACTGTGTGTACAAAAAAATGTCTTTTTGAACACTATACATAATTTCACTGTATCCACACACAAGACTGGGCACATATGTACATATTATTTTGCCCTATGGGATATTGTACGAATATGATAGCCCGTTTGACTTACATTGAGGTTTCTTGTCAATGTACATGTGGAACAGAGAGAAGCCAGACTGATAGCCCACACACAACTTCTCATTGAAGATCTGTAGACTTTGTGCATGGAATGGAACGGTCACTTCCTGTAATACACACCACACAATGTCACAGTACAATACTGGTGAGGTATGTAATATTTAATGCCTATTTACCTTCTTCTTTTCACACTTGTTCTTGAGGGCATTTCCTACTTCAAATATGATAACTCTGGTTTTGATGGATACACACAAATACACATTTCAGCCCAGACACCCATAAGTGAACCTGGAGCTACCTGCAAGCACAACAAACATGTACAACTAACTCTAATGGCATATATAAGTATCTTTAATGACCAGTTAAAAGATAATGAATTGAGACTGTACTAACAACTAAGGATATTTGCACAACAGAAAGGTGTATTTAACAATGACAGGGAAATAGATATTTAAGTATAGGTTACACCATGATGTAGAGCTCGGTGGTCGGTAAAAGATTTACACAGCTGAGGGCCAAAGGCTCTAGGAGGATAGTTTATATCCTATACCGACTGAACATAGTACAATATAATCCACGTATATCCTTCTCTGGTGTATGATTCTGCCAGACTGAAGGAGGAAGGAAGAGCAGTAGAAATGGCGGATGGGGAGGAAGAAGATGCTTCTCTGACCGAGGTGAACTTGTAATCAAAATATGGAATCTTTGGGCCTTAGGTTGCTTTTTGCCCCTCCCATGAAATTATTTGACTTTCATAGTGACATCTGCCACAAAATTTTCATTAATTTCATGGAAATTAGAATTTCCCACTTCCCCCTGAAATTTCCAAATGTTGATTTAACCCCTCACAAGTTTAATACTAAAACTACTCTGATTATAGTTCTTCCGTTATTGGAAGACTTCTGCTCGTGAGTCTATAAAGAATAGTTAAATTGTGATAAGGTAATGAATAAAGGAAGACTGAAATATTTGATTAGTCTAGTTTCTAACCTATAGCCAGTGCAGCTGATGTACATACGATTAAGCAGCTATGTTTACATGCATATATTTTCTTCAAAATTGGAAAATTGCTGCCATTGTAATTGCTGTGTTATGTTGTATTGATTTAGTTATTCTTCAGTGAAGTGTTGTCAGTGTTTCCCAGCGACTACAGTCCCCTCACTGCTGGTACAGGTCACAGTGGCAAGTTGGAAGTTTTGTTTGACATGATGTACCAACTCTTCACCTCCACCTCCGAGAAGATAGTGCTAGTCTCCAACTATACACAGGTACATAGCACTCTATTGGAGCCTTGCTTTTTAATGTTTTTACACTATGTCTCAATTCAGGACTATTGTCTGTACTTACAAATAACATGTACAAATTTTCTCGTTCTAACAGCCAATATTATGTTAATGAAAACTTAACCCGACGTTTTAACTTCTTTACAAAGTCCTCCTCAGGGGTCAACTGAGGTCGAACTCTCTGTGGTGATATTATGATAAACACGATGTCTATGGAGCATGCAAATCACCCTTCAGGATATAATAAACAGTAAGCATACCCTCCAGTAATTTTACTGTTTACGTTTATTATATCCTCAGTTTACCCCTGAAGAGTTAAGTTTTAATAAACATATAATATTGGCTGTTAGAACGAGAACATTTGTTATTATTATAATTATTTCAGCCGAGACTGACTTTTATTTTTGTATGGGCTGATGAACTTGCTGTGTAAATTTACAACTATTTCCAAATGTGCTTGTTGTTATTGCTACTCTTACTGAGCGTGCCACTAGTTCTTGAAATGTTGTATGATTAGACATTGGACCTGCTGGCCAGGCATTGTGGTAGCCATGGTTATGAGGTGTCAAAGCTGGATGGCTCCACCTCCATCAATAAGAGGCAGAGCATAGTGGGTCAATTCAACAGCAAGCATGGCAAAGAACGTAAGGAATTGGCAATTATGTATACATTCAATGAATGACATGCTTTTTTTTTAATGAATCAAATTGTGATTTTTTAGATAAATGATTCATTTGTATATTATTACAACTATATTTTTTTATTTTAGTCATGCATGGTAACACATGCAAACATGTATATTTATGCTAAACATATAATGCATGCATAATTGTGTACATGGTATATGCAGGTGTGTTTCTTCTGAGTACTAAGGCAGGTGGGGTAGGACTCAATCTGATTGGAGCATCTCGTCTTGTGCTGCTTGATATTGACTGGAACCCAGCCAATGACCTGCAGGTATGTATGTGTGTGCTTAATATGTGATCATGCACAGGAAAATCGAGCACAACATGGCACTTGTAAACATCAGGAAAAATTTGATATACTTCTCAAAAATGTATCAAAGAAGCCTGAGGATTGAAATGGTTAGATCACGTATGTCTGTAATGGTTGAAGCTACAACTATAAAACTTGAGAGCTCAATACCGGGATGCTGACGAATGTGTGAGAGCAAAAAACATAAATAAATGAATAAATTTTTAACAGAGGCCTGAGTTGTGCAGTATTTCCCAGTGCCAGGTCTATTTGTGTGTATTAGTGTTATGATGTATACGTTTCATAGGCTATGGCTAGAGTTTGGAGAGATGGACAGAAAAAGAAAGTGCATATATCGATTACTACTGAGTACTGTAAGTAAATCCAGTTACATGCTAGCATTAATACATGTGTTTATATTATTCTGAGCGTAAAAGATGAGTAAGTAACAATGAAATGGCTCTTGTTCTTACATTAAACATCATTTTATATTGTTACCTGCAGCAGATTCGCAATTTAATTACTTAGTTCCATTTGTTGTTATTGTGTCCAATTATTTTGTTGTTAATGTTGTCCTATTATTTTGTTGTTGTTGTCCTATTATTTTGTTATTATGTCCTATTATTTTGTTGTTATTGTGTCCTATTTGTTGTTATGTTGTCCTATTATTTTGTTGTTATTGTTGTCCTATTATTTTGTTGTTATTGTGTCCTATTATTTTGTTTTTATGTTGTCCTATTATTTTGTTGTTATTGTTGTCCTATTATTTTGTTTATTGTGTCCTATTATTTTGTTGTTATTCTGTCCTATTATTAAAGGGTTCCATAGAAGAAAAAATATTTCAGCGTCAAGTGACAAAGCAAGGCCTGAACACAGTCATGGATTTCAATGGGGGTGTGGCTCCAAATTCGGGCCCAAATCTATTGAGCAACCATTCAAATCCATCTAAGAAGAAGTGAAAGATGTCGTTTTCTCAGGAGGAACTGAAGGACTTGTTCTCTCTGAGAGAATATACATTGTGTGACACCCATAACCTTCTCTCATGTAGGTGTGGTCTGCACAATAATCAGCCTGAGGTGCTTACTCATCATAATGACAAGGTCAGTGATGTGTGTATGTGTGTTTATTATCGAGCAAGTGAAGCGAGCCAGATACTATTAGGGGTGGATAATGCAAAATCGGGTATATGTTCGATGCATATATAATTGGCGAGCGAGACAGTATTAGGGGTGGATAATGCAAAATCGGGTATAGGTTATATATAATGTATGTATGGATGGATGGTACGTATGCCATTTAAAAGCGCGCGCGGGGAACGTTTTTCTCCTAAAAACACGGCTTTTTAGGCTTGACCCCAGTTTATTCTGAAACTACAGCATTAAGCAAGCCTTACTTTATACTTAAGCTCCAAAGTGTGAGAACATTCCGGCGAAAACGCTTGCTTTTCAAGAAACAAAAAGTTGATTTTACCGGTTACTATGGCATTGACGACCCATTTCCAGACCTAATTTCAAAACTTCGCCGTTTTAGGGGGGATACGGAGTGCAGCTTGTTGGTTGTCAAGAGTCATTGGTAGTCAGAATGCCGTAGTATTAATGCTAAGGAACCTACTACTACTCGAGGGGAATCTGAGGTAAGTACGTAATTCCATATTTGTTAGCTAAATATGCAAAAATAACTCTGGCCTTTCTTTTTTGTAGCTAAGAGCTTGTTGTCAACAGTGACTGGTAAATTCAAATAGTCAGAATGACTCAAATTTGGTACTACAAAAGTTACCACTGCTCAAGAAAATGAGGTGAGAAAACAATTTTTGTATTTGTGTGCTAAAATTGATTGTCTTTTGTTTTTGTAGGTGAGAGCTTGTTGTCAAGAATTCAAGGTAATTCAGATGGTCAAAGTATCTTCAATTTGATACTACATAAGTTATCAATAATCAAGAATGATGTAAGTAGTAATTCCATATTTGTTGGCTAAAATTACAAATAATAACACTGGTTTATTTTTTATCGTAGCTGAGAGCTTGTTTAAGAGTTACTGGTGATTGAGATTATCAGAATGGCATATGTTTGATATTACAAAAGTTACCATTAATCAGGTAAGAGAGTGATTTGGTATTTGTTTGCTGAAATTAAATGTCATAACTGCTATTATAGTGCTTGCATGAAGTAAGCTAAAAATAGTAACATTTTATGTTACCTAACTATCAGGCTCGCTCGCCATTTGTGCTCAAGCACACCACTAGTCGGCGAGCGAGCGTAGCGAGCTAGACACTTACAGGGGTAAAATTGAAAAAATTGGGGATGTTTGTTTATTTGTATATATGTTTGGACGTACATATGTCATTGTGTACTTTGACTCTCGTATTTTTGTGTTAGTTACGTGGTCGACCCCATCCCAAATTGCACTAAACAGAATCCTCTGGTTTATCGATCAGTACCCGTATCATCACCCTAGAAATTTAATTGTTTACCGTTTTGAATTCTTTTGCGGGTGCAGTTAAAACTTGAAAACTTAAGGGACTTCCCTTTCTATTCCAGTTAGTGGCGGTGGTAAGTCAATGCACTCTTTATCATCGTTATAAGCCGTGCGCAACAGTATTTACTTGAAAATACATTGTCCACTAGACTACCACGAGGGTAAGTCTGTAGGTGCATGTCCAGTTGTGTCAAAGCATTGTGTGTTACAACCACTACTTGCTAAAGAATATCACAAAGAAAACGTTTAAATAACGTGTATTGTTTTGTTGTTGTATTGTTGTTGTTTTTTTCCTTCAATTCAAGCAGTTGCAGAGAATTGTTACTATGGTACTGAAATCCCTTTACCGTGTATGCGAAATTTTAAAACTGGACCTTATTTTCAGTAGCTTCAGTGTTAGAAGTCAAAATAGTATAGTCTTTAGGCTCGCTTGCCATTTGTGCGAAAGCACATCACTAGTTGGCGAGCGAGCGTAGCGAGCGAGACAGTATTAGGGGTGGATAATGCAAAATCGGGTATATGTTATATGTATATATGTATGTGGGATGGTATGTATGCCCTTTAAACGCGCTCGCGCGGAACTTTTTTCTCCAACAAACACGGCTTTTTAGGCTTGACCCCCAGTTTATTCTGAAACTACAGGATTAAGCAAGCCTTACTTTATACTTAAGCTCCAAAGTGTGAGAAAATTCCTGAACAAAAAGTTGATTCGACCGGTTACTATGGCATTGAAGACCCTTTTCCAGACTTAATTTCAAAACTTCGCCGTTTTATGGGGGGGGATACGGAGTGCCGGTTGTTGGTTGTCAAGAGCTGTTGGTAGTCAGAATGCCATAGTATTAATGCTAAGGAAGCTACTACTTCTCGAGGGAAGCTGAGGTAAGTACGGAATTCCATTTTTGTTAGCTAAATATGCAAAATTCACTCTGGCCTTTCTTTTTTGTAGCTAAGAGCTTGTCAACAGTGACTGGTAAATTCAAATAGTCAGATTGGCTCAAATTTGGTACTACAAAAGTTACCACTGCTCAAGAAAATGAGGTAAGAAAATAATTTTGTATTTGTGTGCTAAAATTGATTGTTTTTGTTTTTGTAGGTGAGAGCTTGTTGTCAAGAATTCAAGGTAATTCAGATGGTCAAAGTAACTTCAATCAGAAGTTATCAATACTCAAGAATGATGTAAGTAGTAATTCCATATTTGTTGGCTAAAATTACACTGGTTTATTTTTTTATCGTAGCTGAGAGCTTGTTCAAGAGTTACTGGTGATTGAGATTATCAGAATGATTGATGTTTGATACTACAAAAGTTACCATTAATCAGGTAAGAGAGTGATTTTGTATTCGTTTGCTGAAATAAAAGGTCACAACTGCTATTATAGTGTTTGCATGAACTAAGCTAAAACATAGTAACAATACTTAGTTTTATGTTACCTAACATCAGGCTCGCTCGCCATTTGTGCTCAAGCACACCACTAGTTTATTTATATGTATTGACGTACGTATGTCATTTTGTACTTTGACCCCTCCGTATTTTTGTGTTCACTCTGCGTTCGTCCCGTCCCAAACTTCACTAAACAGAATCCTCCGGTTTAGCGACCATTACACGTATCACCTTAGAAATTGAATTGTTTACCGCTTTGAATTGTTTTGCGGGTGCAGTTAAAACTCAAAAACTTATGGGAGCTCCATTTCTATTCGAGTTAGTGGCAGTGGTAAGTTAATACGCTATTTGTCACAGTTATAAGCCCTACTCAACAGCTTTTAATTGAAAATTCATTGTCCACTAGACGAACCACGAAGGTAAGTCTTGCGTAGGTATGTTCAGTTGGGTGAAAGTATTGTGCGTTACAACTACTATTAAAAATATCACAAAGAAAACTTTAAATAACGTGATTTGATTTTGTTGCTTCTTTTTCAATTCAAACAGTTGCGGGAGTGGCATTGAATCCCCTTACCACATACGTAATTTATAAACTCGAGTAGCATGAGTGTTAGTTGTTAAAATCAATCATTTAACAATAGTGTAGTTTAAGGCTCGCTCGCCATTTGTGCTCAAGTACACCACTAATATGTATGGATTGTACGTATGGCATTTAAACGCGCGTGCGGGTACTATTTTTTTTTCTCCTTCAAACACGGCCTTTTAGACTTGACCCCACTTTCTTCTGATACTACAGCATTAAGAAAGTCTTACTTGAATCATGGGCTCCAAATTGTGAGATAATTCCTACAAAATGCTAGTTTTTTCAAGTCCCCAAAAATTGCTGCGACTGGTTACTAAGGCATTGAACACCCTTTATCAAACTTAATTTCAAAACTTTATTGTTTTGGGGGGCTGCCGTTTGTAGGTTGCCAAGTGCCACTGGTAGCCAGAATGACTTAGTAATAAGGAAGCCCCCATTACTTGAAAGAAGCTGAGGTAAGTACGTAGTTCCGTACCTGTTAGCTAAAATTACAAAAATAACTGTGGTTATTATTTTTTTGTTAGAGCTGCGAGCTTGTTCACCAGTTACTGGTAATTGAGGTAATCAGAATGGCTGAAAATGCATACTACAGAAGTTACCACTATCAGAATGCCTTATAACAATGCTGAGGAAGCTACCATTACTAGAGGAAAGCTGAGCTAAGTACTTAATTCCATATTTATAAGTTAAAATTTAAAAAATAACTCTGGCCTTCTTTTTTGTAGTTGAGGACTTGTTGTCAAGAGAGATTGGGGAAATTGAGGCAAGAAGTAATTCCATACTTGTTGGCTAATATTACAAAATAATACTGGCCTATTTATTTTGTGAGAGCTTGTTCAAGAGTTACTGGTAATTGAGGTAATCAGAATTGCTCAAGTTTGATACTACAGAAGTCACCATTACTCAGGTAAGAGTGTAATTTAGTATTTGTTTTTTTTAAATTAATGGTCAACAGCTATTATACTGTTCTGCATGAATTAAGCTAAAATATAAATTATGTAGTAAAAATACTGTAGTTTTAGATATATAAGCATGCTCGCTCGATATTTGTGCTCAAGCACACCACTAGTATAATATATATATATATTAATTCAGCCAGAGGGTTCAAAGTTTATCTTCCTTAATGCCAACTGACCACACCCACTTTCTAGGTGGCCAGTTAACTTCTACTGTCCTGTTTCTTTGCAATTTATTTGCACATGTGTTAAAGAATGGCTAGCAGTTCATGACATACTGAAGGATTACAAAAAAAACACAACCTCATCATCTGAAGGAAATAATTTTTCTAATCAGACTCATTTCTGATGAGGCTACAGACACAGTATGCCTCATGCAAAGAGAATGAAGTTATGTTACATAGATCTAGCCTTTGGGTAGTGATGCTGAGTCAAGCGCTCTGCCACTGAGCTACGACAACCAGCCAGCAACCAAACATTTCAATTTATACTGTTAAACAGTCTTGCTCTCAACATAGATTTAGGATCAGACAAACAGAAAAGTTATATAACTCTATATCCTTCTGTTGCACTTGTATGTGTGTGTGTAGCAAGCAGTCCTGGGTTAGATTCCTGGTGACAGCCAAACATGTTTATTTTTTTTATTCTGTATTGTTAAAAAAAAAAAGCCAGTGAAAGAGAGAGAATACATCTAATTACTATACCCCCTTAAATGAATTAATTGTATGAATTCCTTTTCCCCCCGAATCATTATGTGTGCAATACAATAACGTTATATACAGTAACAGCAGCAGGAAGCAAATCTTGTATGGTCTGGCCAGGAAGCAGGTGTGGTTTGATTAAAGTCCCATATTTTGATTAAAGTGGTTTGATATTGTCTTCACAAGTAATCACATTATGCTATTGGATTGAGTGTGCAATTGAAATTCTAAATGTATTGTATGTATCCAGAGATCTAATGTGTTGTATGTATCCAGGGATCTAATGTATTGTATGTATCCAGAGTACTAATGTATTGTATGTATCCAGGGATCTAATGTGTTGTATATGTCCAGGTCTTCGCCTGAACAACAGAACATTACTAACTGTATGTATATCACATCGTATGATTACCTCAGTTCTCGAACTTACCTTCATCTCATTATTCGTTCTATGTCATTGTCACTTACGTTTTATTCTTTTCTTTAATACTTGCGCTTCGCAGGTTTAATTTCAGTTACTTGCATAAATAAAAAGAGTGTAGTTTTGATTGAGTGTGAGCGGAGGGCGAGTAGCTCCGGTCCTTCGACTAGCCTAGCTAAACTAGAATTACTACTTAGTCTGTGGATTTACAACCCACGGTCATGGTCCTTCGAGCCGGATACGCTTGTCTGTGAAGGTGAGAAGGAACCAGTGGCTCAGACACTTAGCTTTCGAATTGTAGACTATAGACTGGCGAGCGTTCGTTCTTGTCAGAATTGACCTCAGTTAGCTAACTGAACAGCGGCAGCCGAGTTCGTGAAGTCAGACCAGGGCTTCCGCCGACTGCTTGCGTAGTTCTATTCGGAGAGCACTACACGTGGCTGGCCATCGGACGCCATCTTCATCCTCTTCAGTCAGGAGCCACTCCCCTAAAAATTGCCCACAGACCCTGTGGCCCCTTACCTACCGGTTGAAGGTGTTCGGTGCTGTATCGACCCCTTTCCAGACCACTTCCCTCCAATAAAGGTTGCCTGCAGACCTTGTGACCCTTTACCAACTGCGAAGGTTGTTAGGAACTCAGCCGACCCTTTACCTGTTTTTTGGACTTCCCTGCCTGGACTCACAGACCCTTAACCAGATACCTTCAGTCGTGTCGTCGAACTATAGTCATGGCAGATCCTGCACAGTTCAAGAATAAAAGGTCGACAATCAGAGGACATCTGACCAGGATTCTGAAAGTAGTTGACAAACTACTGGAAGAGGAACTTCAGGACTTGGACTCCCACGATTTGAGAATCCAGCTCACTACCATAGAGGAACTGGCAAAGGAACATCGTCAAGCTTCAGCTGCATACTGCGAGGCCCTCACAACGGCAGGTACTTCTGATGCAGACCTGGAAAAGAAAATAGAGGCTAACGCAGACAAGGAGGCACTCTATGAGTCCTACATCAACACAATAAGTAGGACTCTCCGGCAGCAGGCTGTGCTCACGAGCTATGAGCGCATCATGACTTTGCTGGAAACCTGGTTGGCTAACTCAGCTATCACCACTACAGACTATCTGACAGAGGGTAGGACCATCTCAAAGGAACTAGACCAAGTAGTTTCCCAGATGCGTTCCCTTCGGAAAATCCCAGTGTTTCAGTCACTACTCGACAAAGCGGTCGGTGGACTAGAAGAAGTCAGGACACACCTATTGAAGTCCCCTGCCCCCAGCTGTTCCTAGAATAGAGGCTGCAGCTGTACCGGTCAAGACTGCCAGGTCCCATGCTACTATCCTTCAGTTGAAGCCTCCGACCTTCTCTGGAGAGATACGAGACTTTCATGGATTTGATCAGAGATTCATGGACATGATCAACGGTAGACCGGATATCACTTCAGATGCTGACAAAGTCAGTCTGCTCCGGGAAGCTATGCTGGACCCAGCTCTCAAGACTCAAGTAGAACAGTACGGTCGTGGCCCAGATGGGTTCCAAGCCGCTAGAGAAGCCTTGCGCATCAGATATGGACGAGCATCTGTTGTGTTTCCGGTTTGCATTAAGGAAATGATACAGAAAGAGACTTACTCCTACAATCAAGAGTCCATGCTCAGGATTCTGGATCGGACCAAGCATCTAGCAGCTGCAATGAAGGACATCAAGGGAGACACACTCTCTCAGGTCATGGTTCAACTGGCAGTCTTCAACTTCAATGATGAGCTCTCTAAGGAGTGGACCAAGTATATGGCCGGCAAGGAAGACATTCCTGACCTCGATCAGTTAGTGAAATTCGTCGAACCTCTCAGCCACACCCTTCCATTCCAAGCACCTCAGTCTGCAGGGAGCAAGTCGTCTCAGGTCCAGAAGAAGGAGTCCCAGAAGAAGACCAGCAATGGGGATAGCCGTACCAGTCAGCGTCTCACTGACTGTCCTCTGTGCAAGAACACGTACCACCACCTTCAGAGGTGCTCCGTGTTCACAGGGTACTCTGTTGGTCAGAGACAGAGCTACATCAACCGGACCAAGGGCTGCAGCAATTGCCTACATCACAGTCATGTTGTGGGACAGTGTAACTCTGCGCATACCTGTCGTCAGTGCAAGGGGCGTCATCATACACTCCTTCACAGGGATGAGAACACAGTTGCAGCTACTTCGGACTTGATGACCGTTCCAGCTACCATGGACAACACAACAGAACCTCAGACTCTTCCTGAGAGCGAAGTGAAGGACCTGCCACTCAGGAGAGGATTTATTCTGACAGCACTCATGTCACTGAGACATGGCGACAGGAGGGTCGTTGTCAGAGCCGGTCTGGATTCCTGTTCTGGATCCAGCCTGGTGTCAGAAAGGATTGCTTCGTTGCTCAAGGTCAAGAGGCACTCTACTCACATGAGTCTGTCCGGGGTGGTTTCTGACACTACTATCAAGCAGTACTGTTCCATTGAGATCTCTACCATCCTGCTTTCGGATCTGGACCTGCAGCTCAGTATGGCCATCTCCAGCAGGATCCCTGACTCTACACCTCCAGTGGACGTCAAGGCGGTACGGAATAATGACATCATCAAGAGAGAACCTCTAGCGGATGGACATCTCGGAGGACAGCTGGACGTGCTGATCTCTACTTGTGATATGGGATTGCTCCTCTTACCTGAACCGATCCGGGTCTGCCCTCACACTGGATTGACTGCAGTGCATACCGTCTTGGGATGGGCTCTCATGGGACGAGTGGAGGATGTTGCCAAGGTGGATGCTCTCAGGGTGGAATTGGTACCCAATGAGACTCACTTGGCCTGTAACAAGTTGTGGGAATTGGAGAAGGTACCTCAGGCTGACCGCAGGACGCCAGCTGAGAAATCAGCCATCCAGCAACTGCAGCAAGGCCTCAACCGGAACCAGGACGGGACCTATTCAGTACGACTCCCCAGGGTTGAGGACTCTCCTGCTCTCGGGGACAGCAGGAGAATGGCTCTGAGCAGGTTCTATAGTTCAGAGAAGACTCTCAAGAAGCACAATCAGTTCCAACCGTTCCAGGACGAGATGAGCACATATCTCCAGTTGGGACATGCAGAACAAGTACCGAAACAAGAGCTGGACCGTGCCCATTACTACATGCCTGTACATGGTGTATCAAAACCCACCTCAACTACTACTAAGATGAGGCCAGTTTTTGACGCTTCTGCTAGCACTACTACCGGAGCATCCTTCAATGATGCCTTGCTACCGGGTCCATCCTTGTACCCACATGTGTCAGACCTGCTACTTCAGTTCCGGTTCCATCCAGTTGCGATGTCAGCCGACATTGGCAAAATGTTTCGACAAATACATCTTGCCAAGGAAGAACAAGACGATCACCGGTTCCTGGTGCGGGACGGAAGTGGGCACATCGTGGACTGCCGGATGCGACGCTTGACATTCGGTGTCAAGTCATCACCCTTCGTGGCTACCTCTGTCCTTCAACACCATGCTAGACAGCATCAGCATGTGTATCCAGAAGCTGCACAGTGTCTACTCCACAACTTCTACGTGGATGACTTGGTAGTCAGTGCAAGAGACGTGACAGAAGCAGTACACCTGAGAGAGACTACCTGCCAGCTGCTCAGTGAGGCCGGGATGTCCCTCAGGAAATGGAGGACCAACTCCAAACCATTCCGAGACACAATACCAGAGGAGCTTGTGGAGATGGACGATCTGAAATTTCCAGCAGCACCTCATAGCCAAAAGGCCCTAGGTCTACATTGGCAGGTGGCTACTGATAGTCTACATGTGGCCACCCCCAACGTTCCAGAACCTGCACCTGACACTACTACTATGAGGACTGTGGCATCAGTGGCAGCACAAGTGTTTGATGTTTTGGGGTTCTTCTCTCCCTATGTGATCCGTGCCAAGATCTTGATGCAGCAACTCTGGATCGCTCAGTGCCAGTGGGATGACAAACTGCCAGCTGCTATCTTCCCTGTTTGGAGGGAATGGACCAGTCAGCTGTCTTTCATCACACCTCATCCGGTACACAGGAAGTATTCCGATTCTGACTCTCCCATCGTGAGCAGCTCTCTCCAAGGATTCTCAGACGCCTCTAAGGCCGCCTATGGAGCAGCAGTTTATCTCCGGAGGGTACACGAGGATGACAAGATTACTGTTTCCCTGGTCTACGCCAAGGCCAAAGTCTGTCCCCTGAAGACGCAGACTATTGGGCAGTTGGAACTACAAGCTGCCTATCTACTTGCTGACCTACTTGTTTATGTGGCCAAGACGCTCTCACTACCTCTGGACTCTGCCAAAGCCTGGACGGACTCGACTATTGTCCTTCATTGGATCAGGAGACAACCTTGTACTCTGAAGGAGTTCAAGGCCAACAGAGTAGCTCACATTCAAGAAGCACTACAGGATTGCTCTTGGAGACATGTGGCTTCAGCTGACAATCCGGCGGATCAAGCCAGCAGAGGAGTCTCAGCTCTGGAAGTGCTCAATTCGGACCTATGGTGGCACGGTCCACCCTGGCTGGTGAGACCTGAAGATGAATGGCCGTACTTGGTGGTGGGACCCTTGCCGCGAGGATTGCCAGGCGTGAGAATGGTCACTCTGGCTGCAGATGTCGAGCCAGTGGTGCCCTTCACGTTGTGGACTGACTACTCCTGCTACAATCGGCTCAAGAGGACTGTGGCCTGGCTCAGGAGATGGATCCACAATTTCAGGCATAGAAAGGCTCCAGACAAGAAATGGACTGATGTGCCTCTGTCATGCAAGGAACTATCAGCTGCACACATCTTTCTGCTCAGAAAGGCTCAGGAAGATACATTTCCGGAGGTGTTCCAGCTCATTGCCAAGAAGAAACTGTTACCAGCTTCTCACAAGCTTGGGGGGATGATCATCCATCTGGATGAACAGGATGGACTACTGAAGGCCACTGGACGCCTGAGGCAACATTCTCTGACCACACCCAAGGTGGTCACTCCTCTAACACTCGACTCACACATCGTTAGGTTGATGGTCCACACTGCTCACAAAGACTATGGACATCCTGGACTGGCAGCTCTTCTGTCATTGCTAGCCCATCGGTACTTCATCCCGGGACTCAAGAACCGGCTCAAGAAGGTGTCCAGGCAGTGTGTGACTTGCAGGCGAGCCTATGGGCAGCCCATGCAGCAACGTATGGGTCTGTTGCCCAGTTACCGGACCACAGAGGCTCCCATGTTCAAGACTACAGGGATCGACTTCGCGGGACCGTTCCAGGTCAAGTTCAGCAACCACAGGAAGGCCCCCACGTCTAAGGCATATGTATGCTTGTTTGTGTGTCTGGTCACTCGCTTCATCCACCTGGAAGTATGTGAAGACCTCGGCACCCCCCAGTTTATGGCTGCTTTGAGAAGATTCACAAATAGGAGAGGCCTACCCAGCACTATACTGACAGACAATGGGTCTAACTTCATTGGGGCTCATTCAGAGTTACTAATCATCCAGAAGATGTTACAGAACTCAAAGGACTCTATCTCTCACTACTGTGGGACCAATCTCGTCGACTGGAAGTTCATCCCTCCCAGGACTCCCCACTTCGGTGGGATCTGGGAAGCCGGTGTCCGAGCCATGAAGGTTCAACTCAAGAAGCTAGTGGCAGACAAGGGACTCCGGCTGATTGAATTTCAAACTCTACTATCAGACGTTGAGGCCTTGCTGAACAGCAGACCTCTGACCCAGCTGGACAGCACAGATCCAGAAGGAGACTTGGTTTTGTCTCCAGGCCACTTCATGCTGGGACGTCCACTTCGAGCACTGCCTTCTAAGGAAGCAAGTGCTGCCAACATTTCTCACCTTAGAAGTTGGCTTCTAGTCACTAGGCTGAGGCAGGATGTGTACTCAGCCTGGAAGGCTTGCTATATCACCTCACTCATGGACCGGAAGAAGTGGCGGAAGGAATCACAGAATCCGACCATAGGAGAAGTGGTACTATTGAAGGATGACACTTTGGAACAGGGACGACTCCCTCTGGCACTCATCACTGCCACCTTCCCCGGACTGGACGGGAAGGTCAGGGCTGTGGAGGTACGAATCAGAGGAAAGACTTACCGTCGGGACGTAAGGAGAGTAGTCCAACTTCATCTACAGGATCTAGAATACCGGAGTTCAGAACAGGGGCCAGGACTTGGAGCAGATCATACAACCGGTTCAGATCAGGGACCAGACCAGGCTCAAGGACAAGAGCTAGGACCAATCACAGATCAAGGACAGGCTGTGAACATGGCAACCAGGACATCGATGGATGGAACAGATGCTGCCCCCTCTTCAGTCGGGACCCCCCAGGATGTCCAGGTCTTCGCCTGAACAACAGAACATTACTAACTGTATGTATATCACATCGTATGCTTACCTCAGTTCTCGAACTTACCTTCATCTCATTATTCGTTCTATGTCATTGTCACTTACGTTTTATTCTTTTCTTTAATACTTGCGCTTCGCAGGTTTAATTTCAGTTACTCGCATAAATAAAAAGAGTGAAGTTTTGAGTGAGTGTGAGCGGAGGGCGAGTAGCTCCGGTCCTTCGACTAGCCTAGCTAAACTAGAATTACTACTTAGTCTGTGGATTTACAACCCACGGTCAGTATAAATCCAGGGATCTAATGTATTGTATGTATCCAGAGACCTGGTGCCATGGATGAACTGATGCAGTGGTCTCACTATTCCTACCCACTGGACCTCTCACTCATACAAGACTCTCTCATAACAGGACCAGTTACCAGCAACATTTCATTTTTATTGCAGAATCAATCAGAATAGATCTCTTCATATAGCTAGCTAATGTAGAGTATCATAACATTCTTGACATGATAATTATGTTAATATTGTTATGGCTAGCATCGTGACGACGTAATCTGCTAAAACACATGCAATACATGCATAATATTCTAACTCGAGCAAGACACCACGCACATACACACATGTGGCTAGGGAGAATAAGTTAGCATTGGTAAAGATTGTCAAACGTGCAATTGAGCTTAAACAAGCAAGCAACAGCAATGCACCATGGTTAAATAAGTTGACGTTGGGTTTTCTATATAGATGGAAAGTAATTTAACTTAGATAATCAATAATCTTTGATTTTTTAATCACTAATTTATGTTACTATGCTTTGATAATCGTGTAGTCAACTAAAAATGGATACATTTTTATCTAAAAATGTGTCTACCTTCTTCAAAAGCATTGCCAGCAAAAAAAACGTGGGCATAATTAATCTGTAGCATGACTTAGAGGAGATTTATCAATACTGTCAAACTTCCGAATAAGGACAAAATGGGGGGGGGGGGGGGGGGGGGAACACAAGTTTTGTCCATTGTTGAGAAGCTGTCCCTTCTCGGAAACCATCCCTTTTTGACTGTTTTCTAATATTTGATTGTACAAGTGTATTAGGATTATATGAATTGAGTGAAAATTTGTTAAGAAAAGCCAGTATACTATGTTCTATTATTTTTAGCTAAGTGTATTAGATTATATGAATTGAGTGAAAAATAAATAAATAAAATAATAGAATATAGTATACTGGCTTTTCTTAACAAAAAAAAAATCACATCAATTAGTCTGTTTTAACAATGAAAGTTCACAATACCGTTTATAGTTGTTCCTTACTCTCCGACTTCTTTATATGGTCATGATGCTCCAAATATGAGATTACATTTTCCAATTGCTTCTTTGAAGCTCTTCAACTTTGGTGAAGGAGAAAACAAGTGGGTTGTCACCCTCATTATCATCTTCTCCTCCTGTAAAAAAAAAGCTGGATTCCCTATCTCAGTCATTTATGGACTATTTGACGGAGGTTAAAAGTACACAATCAAATAACTGAATTTCATTCGGGAAGTTAGAGCAAGGGGTCGCTAAAATATCACACTTATAATGCACACCGAGTACATTGTGCAAGCGTAACTTACCCTACGTCCACTCCTTTCCCGCTTTAGCGATTGGTAAAAGTCTGGCTACGAGTGACTGGGGCTGCGCTGCGGGTTAGAAATACACTTCATCTACAACCTCTGTGGACCCGAGATAGAACTTGTTGATTCATTAAAATTGTCTGAACTGTAGTAAATTTTGATATGTGTCAATGAATGTCCATTAAGTGAAGCACTTTTTGTATGGTGTAGCAAAAGTGGGAATTCTGTTCTGTTCGTTGTCCGGAACTCGGAAGGTCCGCATCTCGGAAGCTCCTAATATACAATTTTGCGATTACGTCATTCTGCTTGGTCCCTGGTAAAGACGGCAAATTCTACGGTCAAGTTTAATGTTGAACTCTCAATTTGCTACCAGAGATTTTATCAGAAAATTTTAAATATAATATTAATACAATTTTCTAGCACTGTAAAAATATCCATTTCTCAATTAATTGATGGCTGCAATCATACACTTCCCAGAATCAGTTAATGATATCAGTAAGACTAATTATGTTCACTTACATACACTTTAAACTTGTTATTAGCTATAGCTTACAGCTAATCTAACTACCTTCTTCACAAATCTGACAATTAGTGTGAAGACTTCCCAAGCTGGCAAATGCCTTCTTAAACAGAGTCTGGTCCAGCAGAACCTGTAGAATGCTTCATGCAAAGCATATGTTTCCACTATTTATAATAGCTACCAAGAGGATTAAATACCCAAGTCCTGCTACATTGAGAGATGTCTCCTTATGGGACTCAAGAAACGCAAGCCAGTCAAAGATTATTGTGGAGCGTTCAATTTCGTAAGTTCAGATCTGAATTGTTCCTGAGGACGTTCAAGTTACATTTCATCTTCTCTAACAGATGCACAGCTGGTGCAGCTCAATCCCACAACGCAGTAAATCGACCAGTTACCATGACCAAGCCTTTATTTAACGCGAGTGACGATGTTTACCTATGCTAACTTCCTCTCGCTTCCCACACACACACACAACACACACATAGATTTGACACACCCATTAACCGGAAATGGTACGCAAGAGATGAAACACTTAAAACGTAAGTGAATCCAACGTTCATGGTAGTTGATCTCGCTATAGACTACTTAGAAGAACTTGAATGGGCTAAGTACGGAAGTTCACTAGAAGTGAAATCACAACAGGAAGCTGTTCCAACACAGTACGATGTGCTTCAGGATAATGTAGGAATCTTAGTGTTATCGTTACAAAACTTTGGTGTGGATATTACTGATATTTTTACTAAAGCTGAAGAAGTATTTGATTATATTCAACATCAACCCAACATGTCTATTGGATCCATTACTTCCCACCAGCTAGTTGAAGAGCTAACTATTAACCACAACAGTCCTTTACACGTAGCTTGTCTACTGGGAAGCCTAGGCATGGTAGAGAAAGTGTGTCGTTGTAACTATATTGATTGTACCAACAAAGTTGGAGACACGCCCCTTCATATAGCATGTCGTCTGGGTCATGAAGATATCTGTATATATATATCTGATGAAATAGTATCTGATAAAATGGGATCTTGTGTAAGTATCAAAACTTTACCAATTTTTTTTCGTTAAAGGCCTTGTAAATCATCAAGAATATATAGGAAAAGTTTTAGTTAGTGCTAATCTTCCATCTCTATTTACAGAAAACGAACAAAAATTGACTCCCTTTCAAGTTGCATTGAGATTTCAAAATTATTCTTGTATGGGTATTATACTTAGTCTTCCTAAATTTAATTTTATATTGTGTCGAAAATCTATGGCATTCATTGATTTAAGTAGTGAGCAGAGTTTAGAACATGTAAACAGTGGAACTCCAGGTGGTATGATTATCAGTGGACAGCTTTACAATGAATATTTGAAGAAGTGTACAGATTTTGCTCATGACTACAGACAAAGAAGGAATACTCAACTAATACCTAGTTCTACAGAGTTTTTTGTGGAGAATTATGATAAAATTGATGATCCAGTAGGTCTTGTAAATAACATTGTTAAACACAATGCTTGTTTCTGGCATGATTTCATAGAGACTAATAGTAAGAAGTTTTTTCTTTTTGTTCTACGCATAAGTTATTTGAACCTGAAATTTGGAAACACTGGTGCCATATAAAGGACCGAAATGGCAATTTACTTCTTCATTTAATTTGTCGCTATAGCGATGATGCTATCATAGTGAAATGTTTTTGTTCGTGTGACATTAATACAACAAATGTACTTGGATGTACTCCATTATTTGAAGCTTTCCTAAATAAGAATTACACCATATGTCGTTGGCTGGTACTCGATAGACAATATGATATGTGTCATGAAGACACATGCTACATTGGTACTTTATGTGAGAAAATTCTTGTGCCATCTTTTGAAGCTACAGAGGTCACACCAGGAGACACATTACTGCATGTAGCAGCAACTAGTAGAAGTAGTGATGCAGTCTCATATCTCATAGGGTATATGGAGTTAAACACTTTTAATTCTAAGCAGCAATATCCCCTTCATGTGGCATGTAAATCTAGTTTATCCATAGAAGCCATTCACTTATTGAGAGAATGTGATATAACTCACAAAGATATTGATGGCAGTACTCCTCTAGACTTGCTCTACAAGCATCATCCTAACAGACTGGACTTGATGGCATGTGCCATGGGATTCACTTTCTATATTCCTGGTAAAGAAATGTTTTCAACTGAGTGGTTGTGTGATCTGGATTATGAAGACCTAGTCAGGTATCATAAATTACTAAACAATGTTCTCCATATTGCTTCAGAAAATGGCTTGTTGAAATTAATAGAAGACTTGAAAGCACAGTTTCCAGAAACGTTTTACAAATTAAATAAAGAAAAAGATATATTTCATAATTTACCACTTCACATCGCATCAGCTCATTGCAATTTGCACTGTATTAAATTAGTAAGTGAAGGATGTGATGTCAATGCTGTGAATAAATATGGTAGAACAGCTCTTCATGAAGCATGTCAAAATGCAGACAGCTCTGACAATGATTTGGAAGCTGTAAAATTTTTAATTGAGCATTTGAAAAGCCTGGTAAATGTTCAAGACATAAAAGGAAAATCAATTCTTCACTTGGCCTGCAAGAACGGAAATTTGAAACTAGTGGAATATATTTTAATGCATCTGAGGTTGGACCCCAATCAGAAAGATTGCAATAATTGCACTCCACTGATGTTGACTTCCTTGGACAATCATGAAATCATCAAATTACTCATTGAACATGGAGCAGACACTAGTCCCCTGTATGACACATACAAGGAGTTCTTCAAAACGTATCAGTCAGAGAATCCTCCACCCACTCCTCTCAACATAATAGTTGCTGGGAAACCTTCATCAGGAAAGTCTACACTCATCAAAGCTCTATGTAGTGATGGCAGTCAGACTATAGTACAGGCAGGACCCCACACTGCCGGAATCATTCCTTCTTCTCATGACAGTGAAGAGTTAGGTTGTGTGTCCTTCTATGACTTGGCAGGTCAGAGTGAATACTATGCCAGCCATGAGGCAGTGCTACACACAGTCATGGCTTCATCAACTCCACTCATTCTGCTACTAGTCGACTGCAGGAAGGATCAGAGTCTAATTTTACAAGACATTTTGTACTGGATCCATTATTTCAATTGTCAAGTAAAATCAAAGTCAGAAGACGGTCAGCCACAAGTTATAATTATTTTTAGTTTTGCTGATCAGATTCAGCATCTAATAGCTCAAATGAAAACGATTTGCAGCAATGATGCTCTGAAACATATTTTTAGAAATAGTGGGTTTCATTTAGCTCACTGTTACTTTTTAGACTGTCGAATGTCTTACTCCAATGAATTAAAAGAACTTCGAGAAGATATCAATACATGTGCTTCAGTTCTACGCAATTCAGCTCCAATAAACTTTTTGCTGCACTGTTTTTATGCTTTTTTGCTTCACAGTTTTAACCTCCAACCTGCAGTACAGATAAGTGATATCATAAATATAAAAGAACAGTGGATTTCATCAGGAATGGATCCAAATACGTTTCCAGTATCTGACAGTGACAGTTCTTTGAGCTCAGGTGAAGAATTTGATTTTGAAAATGAACCCACATTTGAAGAAGAGAATCCAGCTTATTTTCTTCCTGATAACAGTGATAGTTTTGTGAAATTGTCAAAAAAATTGCATCAAAAAGGTCATATTATATTTCTAGAAAATCACAAAAACATCACACATAGCTGGCTAGTCATCAACAAAGAAATTCTTTTACACGAAATTAATGGCTCTCTATTTGCTCCACCTGCTTTCCAACGTCACCACGGCATAGTTAACACTAGCACAGGAGTGGTAGCTTCTTCTGCTATAGAAAAACAATTCCCACACTATGATATTGACATGTTGATGGGATTTTTACTACATTTAGAGTATTGTCAGAAAATTACTGACAGTTCAATTCTTGAGCTTCTCTCTGCTGAGCTTCAATTTAGTTCTGATCAATTCTATTATTTCCCAGGACTAGTGAGTATAGAGAAACCACAGAATGTGTGGAATTCTCTGGCAGAACCAGTAGTGCAGTGTGGTTGGATACTGCGAGTAGAAGATGCAACATCATTTTTCACACCTCGTCTTATTCAAATATTGCTACTTAGAGTGGCATTTCAAAATGCTTTTCCTGTGAAAAGTTGGAATCGTGGCTTTAAATGTCCTTGTATTTGTCGTTCTTGTTGTGTATGGAAGAATGGAATCTTTTGGAGAAATGAAGTCGGAACAGAATGTCTTTTAGAAGTAGCTGAACAAAGCCAGGCAGTTGTGTTGATGTTTCGTTCATTAAAAGTTAACCTTCAGAATAACAATCTCAAGAAATTATTATTTGTACGTTCTTCTGTGATAAGAACTGTTTTAAAATGTGTTGAGGAAATATGTCCATTTTTGAACGTGCTAGAGTATTTTTGTCATCCAGATCAAGTTCAATATCCTCCTAAGCCTTGTGAAGAAATGGCTTTATACAGTATCAATAATATAGCCAAAGCTGTATGTCAGAGATCTGAGATAGTCATGTGTGACAATCCTAGTTTTGATAATTTGATATTATCTGAACTGCTACATTTCGAACCTTTTATGAGTTGCTGCTTTAAAGAAATGTTTGAGGATGCAAATCAGAATAATCTAATATCTGAAAATGATATGGAGACAATCTCTGAATGTGTGAACAGTGAGAGAATGTTTATTGCACTCTCTGATCGTGATGGTGAGAGTGCTGATGGAGTAATACTTACTTGGAAAAGCAAGACATACCGAGAGTTCAGATGCCAATTGGCCAAGTTCAGTGTGTTATGATCAAGGAACCTCCAGGTTAGCAAATGAATTATTACCACTTGGGACATAATTTTTTTCAAAAGATGTATAATTTGGTCATTTGATTGTATGTAGATTGTATGTTTGCTTGTGTGGGTGTTGTGTATGCAGTCTGTGTTATAAGACTTCTAGTGACAGTACATTTTATTACACTAAACCCTAGAAAGTCTTGAATGCAATATTCATTTGCTGCTATTTTGTTTTAGGTGCTTGGAAATTGCTGTGTGAAAGAATTGTTTTCGGAAACACTAGCCAAGAAACCTACTCTTCAGTCACACCTACCTGGTATGTTATTTTTAGCTAACATATACTGAATGATGATTGTTTACTATTTTTAGATTGTTCTACTGTATTTTTCAAGTTCTATCCAATATTAGTTGAACGATTGCAATTCAGCATCAACTCAATCGCAGACCACTGTCTTAGCAAGATGCTCAAATCACAACAAACCTACCGTGAAATAATGGATTTGAACATATCAAAAGGAGATAAGACAAAAAAGTTACTGATGGATGTTGCACGGAATATTTCTTCAAAAACAGAAGCATTTGAAGATTTTTGTCAAGTTCTGAAAAGCTGAGAATTTGAGAGATTTAGTAGTTTATTTTACATCGAAGATTACTTAATGTAAGTAAATCAATATTGCTTCAAATATAATATTAACTACGTGTATAATTGTATTCATGCTATGTTAGGGCTTGTGCTGATTACACTTAATCTATATAATATGTCCAATCTCGTACTAGGGTCCAATAATCATACGCTCATGACTAATGTTGTCTGTCTATGATACCATCGTACATAAGAGTTTGTCCTGCTTGACAGACTTTCTTAAACAAGCATAAACAGTAGCAATTAGTTAGCTTGTCACAGGAGGAATGTTTATTCTCTCTGTTATATATATATACCCCAACAGCTTCACAGCCTCTGCAATTATTTTGCAATATATCTCCAAATGTTGATTAATCAAGGCCGGCGCAACCGCTACGGTTGGTACGGTTTTGGCCGTAGCACTCCGAGACAGTAAAAAAATTTAAAATGAATTATGTGCATGCTCAGAAATCTTGCAGCTGCTTTTATCCACTGAGCTTGCAATATGGCTTCTTCTAGTTATACTTCTACAGGTAGTACTGGTACTACCAGTTCTCGTTTTACTCTTCCGGATCTTCCACCAGCCCCTAACCACCCAGCAGATAATTTTGTTTTCCCCAAGAAGTCATTTGACAAGAAGCAGATAGTGTGGCGTTCATGTCAGGCTCCTTGGTTTAAGAGGTGGCCACATTTGCATTATGATGCTGCCAGAGACTGCCTGTTCTGCCACACTTGTGTTGAAGGCTTCAAAAAACACAAGATGCTTGTATCCTTTGCAGAGCCTTCTTTGGTAAGTAAAATAATACCTAGGCCCCTAATTTGATGTTGGAATGTCATGTCACTTTTTAAGTACAACTATATATTTACAAGTTGCTATCAACACCATTTGTTTAGCTAAGTTACTGAAGTTTGGTAATTTTTTGTTATAGATTTCAACTGGTTTTTCTAATTGGAAAGATGCCACTACAGTGCTAAAAGACATGAGCTCAGTAATTGCCATCGAGAGGCTGTTGAATGGACTATTACTATTCCAGCCACAACTACAAATGTAATGGAGTTGATGCAACACAATCAGGTTAAAGAAAAATAGAATAATTGAGGCATGCTATTAAAAATAGTATCCAGTATCAGATATTTGACCAGGCAAGGACTGCCTCTTCGTGATGGCAGTGAGGAGGATGGAAACTTCTTGCAATTATTGCAGTTGAACGGAGAAGATGATGCTGGGTTACTTAAATGGATGTAGCGGAAAGTTAATCGATATACATCTCACGACATACAAAATGATGTCTTAAAAGTAATGGCTACTAGTATCTTGCGTACAGTTTCAAAATGCTCAGAGCATCTTTTGCAACACTAGTAAGTGTAGCAGCATCTATTGATGGTACTTTATAAAGTCCAACAAATTCTTCGTGAACATCGAAAGAATCAGTAACTCTTCGGAGTACTATGGTAGTTTGTTCATCATTACCAATGTCAGTTGTCTCATCCAGCATTAGTGCGATAAATGGTGATTCTTGTAGTGCAGGCTGAACATACCACTATCTAAACTTCGTGGACAGTACTATGACGGAGCAAGTAGCATGCGTGGAGCTCGATCTGGAGTTGCCACGCGAATAATGGGGGATGAGCCCAGGGCAGCTTACATTCACTGTTATGGTTACTCCATAAATTTGGCTGTCAATGATGCTATTAAGTTATCATTACCAATCAGAAATGCACTTGAAGTGACATATGAGGTGACTAAACTAATCAAATACTCGCCCAAACGTGAGGGAGTATTTCGTGAACTGAAATCTTCTCATGACCTTACTGTAGGTAACAGATCACCAGGTATTCGTCTACTATGCCCTACCCGCTGGACTGTACGAGCTGACGCCCTTGCAAGCATTTTAGACAACTATGAAACATCATTGATTACATGGGAAGAGTGTTTACAATTGGTGAGAGATACAGAATCCAAAGCCAGAATAAATGGAGTGTGCAGTCAAATGAAAACATTTGATTTCATGTTTGGGGCTGTTCTTGGAGAGATGATCCTCAGGCACTCAGACAATCTCAGCAAGACCCTACAACACAAAGCCACTTCAGCAGCTGAAGGTCAAGTAATTGCTAAGATGGTTATTGAAACAATTGCCAAGGTACGCACTGAATTTGATCTGTTCTGGGAGAAATTACTGAAGAAAGCACAATCAGTTGATATTGAAGAGCCTCAACTTTCCCGTAGACGCAGGGTCCCAAGATGCTTAGATGATGGGAACAGCAGTAGTCATTTTCATCATGAGTCGCCTAAAACATATTATCGGCAAGTATATTATGAAGCGATTGATAATACTATTAGTTGCTTGAGTGATAGGTTTAACCAACCTAATTTGGAGCAGCTGTTGATTAAAGCAAGTCAGCAAGAAGGCTTCTCTGAACCACTCAAGACAGTATGTGACTTCTACAAGGATGATCTTGTATCTGATCTGCTACATGTTCAGCTGCGTACATTTGGAATTGATTTTCAGAGTGCTGCTATGCCAGAGGAGGGAGCCATCCGAAGACATCTGACTATTTTTGACATCCGAGCTTACTTTCAAGGACTTTCTGTTTCCCAGAGAAGCTTTTTGAGTCAAGTGAGTCGCGTTGTTCAACTTATCATGGTCGTGCCAGCTACAAATGCCAGTTCAGAAAAGTCCTTTAGTGCTTTGCGTCGCGTGAAGACGTATCTTCGAAGTACCATGGGGCAGCAGCGGCTGAACAATCTGATGGTCCTACATGTCCACAAAGAGCTCACTGATGCTTTAAATCTTGAAGAAGTTGTTAATGGCTTTGTTGCAGACTCAGAACATCGTATCAGAATCTTTGGCAAATTTTGATTTAAATCATAAATTTTTTTTCTAATTCACTAAATTATTATAGCTAAAATAATCAATATTTCATGAAGTAAAGCAATAAATGTTAGGGTCTCATACAAAACAGTCTGCCCCTGGATCAGCACAATACTGGGCACCAGCAGCTAAATAAAAATACAATGAAAATAATAACTATTAGGGGTGTATCATCTTTGGCCTTACCACTAAAAATGTGCTTGCTCCGGGCCTGTTAATGGTAACCTGGCAGTCACAGCACATCCTGATGTGACCGCCTCTTTTAGGTACAACCACTATTGGGGCAAATTGTTCACCAGATTTGACCTTATCCACAATGCCTTGCCCGACACATCCCAATAGATCCAGTTAAAATACAGGCCTTGAATGAACCTAGCCTTGAAATGATTTGATGAGACAAGAATTGAGACTATATATTAATTGAGTTCAATGTCTTGCAAATGGGCCTAGCAGTCTTTAAATTTTAATTCGTTTAATAATTTGTTTGTTTTTGTTTTTTTGTTTTTAATTTGTGGTATTCTTTAGTACACACAACACTTACACACACACAAGTAAGAACAACTCTGAGCGTATGGCATAAAGCTGCAGCAAACAGCATGTTAACCAAGACAACTTACCGCCACCATCAGTATGAATAAATAATGTACTCGCTAAGCTTGTAAGACCTAACTTCCATCATCTTGTCTGCTCTGCTACCACAGCTCTTTGCCATTTTCTTTTGCACTATCGGTCTTTTCTCTGGATTTTTTTTAATTGCTTTCATCTGCAATAACGTTATAAAGTAGCATTCGGGGATGGATAAGCATTGACCTCTCCGAACTTTGGCCAAATATATAAGATATAGTCTGGTGTAGCTGCTTTACTTATAGGTGAAGGAGAGGCAACGAGTGATGGATAGGCAAACAGCCCTTCATCATGCTATTCAAATATTTCCCAAGGTGTCCTCAAAAGCATACCTCCCAGCACAACTGAAGAGTTTTACCGCAATATTGAACTCCCATGGAGTACCGGATGATCAACGAGCCTGTCAGCTTCCTGGAATTTCTTACTGGACAGCTGGCAGTGACATTCCAAGCACTGAAGCTACCAAGCAATGCCCCCTTCAAAGAAGCAAAAGCTAGACTGCTTAGGTAGGAGTTACTGTATCCTCACAGTATACCTGAATTTCTACTACAAATTAGCCATGATTGCTAAACATAGAGTTGAAAGGGTGGCTGGCATGTACAGGAATTTTTGTTTGTGGTTGAGGAGGACTATTCCCAGTAATTTACTAGCAGTAATTGACTGCTGAAATTATATGTGCAGCAGAACAAATTTGGTATGGCCATGTCCCCTATCAAATGTCAATTGAGATTTGATGTAACTATGTCAAGGCAAGTGTGAAACCAGCACATAAAGATTTTGAGGGGGAAAAAAGAGGATTTTATAGTACTTTCAGCTTTAAGGTTGCACAGTCAGGTAAAGTAGTGGAAATACAGCCACATGTTGTGATCCTTATAACACTCTTTGTTTTTCCTCTCCTGAATTCTTACAATAAGACCAATTGAAACTTGAACTCTCAAAGTATTCAGCTGCAGCTAAAGATGCTGCTTTCACTCAGGACCCAGCTGTGTAGTTAAAAAGCCATGAAAACAACCTTACACATTAATTTATTAAAAGTCACATATTGATTTCCAGGTGCAGGAAACATGTGAGTCACAAAAGTCTTCACTGGAAGATTACATGAATCTTCAAGAATAATTCATTACAATGACTGGTGAAAACAAACTCAATTACTCATTTTATGACACCTTTAACCAATCATGCACTATATTATTTCATTATTTTTATAACTACAATAATTGGAGAACTTCATGAAAAAAATTCAATTAATAATAACGAATTATTTTAGAATAAATAATAGAATAATTCTAACATTTTGAGCATTATGCTGGCGGGTCCTACTTAAGACACATCATTTACTTAGCAGCTGATACGAAGCTTGGCTTCTGTTTCAGTTATGGTCAAGACTTTCCCAGTTATGCTAATATTATTTTGCCTATTATATTATAGAAAATAGGGAACCATTACAATTAAAAGTTCAAAATTATAATAAAATACTTTGTTTACTGTACTAATGATGCACACAAATTATACACTTTATACATGTATATTCTTCCATTCACTTTACTGGTACCATTACTGAGTCAGTGACTCCACAATTTTGGACTCATGCACTCTTACATTAAATGTACTGACTTTCACTTATTTCCTAATGTTTACCAGTTATTCTAGCATTATATGCTCATATGACACCTATTGTTCTCAAAATTAGGCTAGCATATTTGGGCAAGGCCGAGTTATTCTTCGAGCAACGTAAAATCAAAGAATTCTGGCTGGGAAGAAATTAAATATAATACTCAGGTAGACTTTGGTTTTAGTAGCAACACCTTAATTGCTTTGTGCTTTGTGTATTCAAAATAAACAATATAAAATTACTACCTGAAGTATGGAGCATAAATGAAATGCGGGGCTAAAAAAACATTACTATGAGTCCAGAGGAGATAGGTGGATTACCTATTTGCCCTCAGTCTTATCTGGATTTTATAAGGAGGCCTACTATAATAACGTAGCCATTTGCACCTCATATTATGACGACATGAAGATAGTGTTACTTAACATTGGAGGTTATTCTGTTTCGGAATGTTTGAATTCATTTCCCCTCAAGTTTAGAACTGGCGGTCAAAAAACCTTACTCCAATGGTACAACAACTGGCGTTACAAGTTCCAAATTATTCTTGATAGCCTACCATTTCTAGTCAATTGTTCAGATTAACTCATAGAGGATATGTCCAATATTTTTGCCACCATTGGCATTTTGGCTGGTTTACCCCAAGAGCACTGAGATGTCCTGCTTAACAAACCTTGTGCAACCAATCAAGCTTTCGTGCAGGATTGTAACACTTGGTGCGTGTCTACATTTTCTCATGGCAAGTCATATCCTTCTAAGTTCCATCACAACAAGCCTCAAGACTACAGTCCACATTCTGACTCTTGACATCTCAATTTCAGGCAACCTCCTTACTCCAAGCCACCCTTGCTCACCTCACCTGTCACTCATTGTCCCACCCTTCATTCACACACTTCCCATTCTCACACATCCCACCATAACACCTCTCAGTCTCATCCCAACTCTCTACCTAGGCGTGACCTTCGCACAGTCACTTGCTTTAAGTGTAACAGTATTGGCCACTATGCCAACAACTGCACTACCACTCCCACTCTGTCACACCCACCCAGCCACTCCACCCCATTTTCATCCACCACACCCACCCAAAATCGACCCGTTCCAGTCCCCAGAACCAATGCCAGACAAGTCAGGAATGTTGAACTTAACAAGTCACTACCTGCTCCAGCCTTACCTACTGTTTCCTCTTGTGATACCACCTTGCCCACCCCTATCAACAGTTTTGATGAAGACTTAGTCACAGATGGTACTATTAACGGCATACACGCACCCATCATTATTGATTCCGGAGCAAAGATTTCACTCATATCAGACGACTTTATTGACAGTGATTACACTCCTGTTAAGTTTGCATCTATTTCGGGCATTTCACAAGTTGCCAAATCAGTCCCAGTCTTTGAACTTCCAGTAGTACTCCCTACTCTTAGTGGTATCTGCCAACTTGCAGTTGATTCCAGACTACCCCCTAAAACTGTTCTCCTAGGCATAGACTTTGGCAAAGATAACATCGTTTCTCTCATCAATCACATCAAATCCGAGCCCGCACCTGTCCTAACAGTTACCCGTGCCATGCAGGCAAAATCTGATATTGCAACCCATGTTGCTGAGACATTGCACACTACTGAAGGTGCCACTCCTCTGTCATTAAATGACATTAGTGAGCCAGTTGACTGTGACTCTGCTGGCACTCAATCAGCATCTGATGCAGTTGTTCCATATCCATCCACCAATCATGGCATTTTACTCACCCCCACTTCCATTCCTACTCTTAACTTTGATGGCATAACCAGAGACAAGTTTGTTCAATTACAACATGAGGATGAAACATTAGCCCCCCTTTGGGAGCATGCTAAGAATGGAGACAAGCATTTCTTTGTGGTTGACAAATTGCTCATGTGTCTCACTTCCAGTCAACACTCTGTTTCACATGCCCTTGCAGTTCCCAAACCACTCAGGGATAAAGTTCTCAATGCTGCTCATGAAGGCCTTGGGCATGGTGGTCTGAACACCACCAGGTCCCTGGTCAATAAACATTTCACGTGGCCAAACCTTGTTTCAGACATTAGAAGACATGTTCAGTCATGTGACAAGTGCACACGTTTTAACAAATCTGGTGCCCCAAAAGTACCCATGTTGGAGCCAGAAATCATCTCAGAGAGGGGAGAGAAACTTGCTCTAGATAATATAGTTGGACCTCTTCCCACCTCTAAACACAAATACAGATTCATACTCACTTGCCTTGAGCTTGCTTCGGGTTTTCCATTCGCCATTCCCCTCAAATCATACACTTCTGAAGACCTCAAAGGCCATTCTATCTATCATTTTTTATTTTGGGTCCACCCCTTGTCATTCTCACAGATCAAGGTTCTAATTTCATGTCTCTCACTCTTTCACACCTCAAAAAGCGTTTCAACATCTCGTCCATTCGTACATCACCTTACCATCCACAGTCCAATGGACGCCTTGAAAGATTCCACTCCACACTAAAAGCTATGATTTCAAATTGCATCTCACAAAAACATGATTGGCCTATTGTCCTTGACCTCATTCTTTACTTTGCCAGAAGTCTTCCCCACTCCCGCCATGGCTTTACACCCCATGAGCTTCTTTTCCTTAAACCCTCACCATTCATTCTTTCCACACTCAAATCACTTTGGACTTCTCCCTCATCTACTTCCATTAACCTCCCTCAATTCATCCATGACCTTGACTGCATGCTTTCATGCCAAACACACTTTGTAAAGAAGTCTCTTTCGGCCAAACTCCCTTCCCAAAAGAAGCCTCACTTGCTGCTAACTTTAACATTGGTGATCTTGTTTATAAAAGAGCTCCAGGAATCAACAAATGTTTGAATGCATCCTGGGACGGTCCTTACACCATCTCCCAATTGCTGCCCCCCATAAACTGTTCCATTGTTCCCCAGGGCAAGAAAGTTAAACCCAAAGTAGTACATCTTTCACAGCTAAAGAAAGTTGTGCCTGTTCACAGATGCCTCATTGTGCCTGATGAACATATACAGGATGAATTTCAACCCCCTAATAATGCACCCCAACCAGTTGACTTGTCACCTCAGCAGCAACAGCAGCTACAGTGTGTCCTGAATTCATTTCCATCAGTTTTCTCAGACTCACCAGGCATCACGTCACTTGTCCATCACTCTATCTCTGTTACATCCACAACACCCATTTGGTCTCCCTCTTACACCATCCCTCTTGCATACCAAGAAGCCTTTAGGCTAGAGATTGAGAATTTGCTATATCTCGGCATCATAGAACCTTCTTCATCTAAGTGGTCAAGTCCACCTATGCCCGTCAAGAAAAAAGATGGTGGCATCAGAATTGTGATCGACTTCAGAAAACTTAACAGTATTACCATTCATGACCCTTTCACCATGCCATCCATCGATGACATCTTGGCCCAGCTAGGGAATGCAACTTTTCTTTCTAAGATGGACCTATTAAAGGGTTTCCATCAGGTGCCCATGGCTATTGACTCTAAAGAATTGACTGCTTTCACCTGTCTTCAGGGAAATTTTCAGTACAAAGTTATGCCCTTTGGCCTAACCAATGCTCCCAGCACTTTCCAACAGCTGATGCAGGCAGTCTCGAGAGGCCTAGAAGCATTCTCACTCCCTTATATCGATGGTGTAATCATCTTTTCTACTTCCTTCACAGATCATCTTTCCCACATTACTTCTGTTCTTTCCAGGCTTGCTGGAGCAGGCCTCACAGTGAAGCAATCTAAATGCTGCTGGTGTTTCAGGTCATTTGACTTCCTTGGCTTCCATGTTGGCTATGGCAAACTCTCCATCCCAGATGCAAGAATCGCTCACATCTCAAACTATGTTATTCCTTCACCAAATCTTCTCTCAAATCATTTCTTGGGCTAATCACTTTCTATTCTCGTTTTATTCCCGCCTTATCACAATACACTGCTGTCTTAAATTCTCACCTGACTAAGAACAGCCCAGACAAATTACACTATGATAACGACTTCATAACAGCTTTTAATTCTATTATTAGTTCTGTATCATCCTATACTTCCCTGATTATTCCTATAATGCTAACTATGCTTTGAGTGTTTTTACAGATGCTTCTTACAGTGGAGTTGGTGGATCTCTCTGTGTTTATAGAGACTCTACTTGGATACCATGTGCGTTTTACTCCCGGCAACTACTCCCAAGGGAAAAGAATTATTCTGTTATCGACCTAGAAGCCCTTGCCCTCCTGTCAACCATCGTGCACTCATTTCCATTTCTACCTATCTGGATGATTTTTCAAGGCATTCACTGATCACAGTGCCCTGACTGACATTATTGATGGCCAGCCTCCTTCAGCACGTCTATGCAGATGGAAGCAGAAATTGGCAGACTATAACTAACTTTGAGTTATGTTATGTGAAAGGTTCAGCAAATTCAGTTGCAGACGCCCTGTCCAGACAATCTTGGCCTTCCCAAGAAGACCAGCAGCAGCAGCACATCCCTGCAACCACTCCTCCTTCCTCAGTGTAGACGTCACTCCATCTCCTTCACCCCACACTTCAATTTTCGAAGGAGGGGGAGATGTGGTAGAATACCTACCACATTCCTATAAACCACACCCCTGAACACTCCCACTAGAAACACTAAACACATCACATTATTATTAGATTATTAGCATGCCTTATTATTCTATTGTTTTCTGTACCAGCTAATTACTTATTCCATTTATCTCCCACTTCCCATTGCATTATTCCTTTCCTGTGTCACCAGACTTTCATTGAGCATGCCCAGACTGGTTTTATATATAATGGCTAGTCTGAGCATGTGTTTCTCAGTGTCATGCTTTACCACACTTAACTCTTGTGAACCTTCTGTTCTGCTTTAAACAGCAGCAGCTGGCTAGCTAAGGGCCTGTGAAAGGGTTGTGTAAGTGCTTTCTGACACTCTGGTGGCAGCCTATTTGGTTCTCTCCCAGCTCCTTCCACCACACATATGTTTAATGTTTTATTAGAGCATTAGCTTCCAAGTTTACACCTACAGATGAGAATATTATAGCAAAATTATTGTGTCACCCTAAACAACTGGTGTGATGAACATGTATTGGACAGCTGACATGTCAGTCATTATTGTTGCCTGTGTTCATGTGCATCCTTTTGAACTGTGTATCTCAAACAGTTTCTTGTGTAGTCTTCAGTATCCATCAGACCTCAAACGAATAACAACTCCCAATGGTTTGAGATTACCTCTGTTTTATAACTGCAAATACACATTTCTAGTATAAAAATTAACCTCCAACAATTGGGAGGAGTTCTAGTTCAATTTAGGTCAGATGGATGGAGCTGGAGATACCACTGGAACCTGTCTGAGATGACAGATCAAAGGCCAAAAAGACAATGCACATGCACAGACAACATAATCACTGACATGAATGTTTTCAATAAAATGTTCATCAAAACCAGTAGCTTAGGTTGACATAACAAGTCTAGCTATTATAATACCTGTCATCTGTTGGTGGTAGATAAGTGGGTGGCAATGTGTAACACACCAACTTTATTTCTTAATTCAGTACAGCCTGTTAGACTATTTCATTCTTTTTTTAATACTGAATTAGAAATATTTGGTCGCCATCAGGAATCAAACCTAGGACCACTTGCTGGCTGCATCTCTAGGGGGTCAACATACCGCCTTACTTGTCACCACCAACACCAGCTCACAATAAACCTGTGAAATAACCAGAATATTTGTTTGTTTGTTTAATGTGCACTATTTTGTAATAATAAAAAGTATATTAATAACTTTTTGACTACACAAGAGAAGGAATGTATCTTGTCAGTAGCTACATTTTATTTAATGCACAAGCGCTCTGCCACTGAGCTATGACAACCAGCCTGCAAACAAACACTTCAATTCTGTATTTATACTGTTTAAGGGGTACTACTATGCTAAATCTTGCTAACAACGACCAACAGAAATTTTCTTTTTTTTAAGATTCTTTTTATCTGTGGAATTTTGTTTTACTCTGTTAATTTTTCTTTTCCCAACTTCTTTCTCAGCTTTTTAAGAGAGAAATTGTGAAGTGATAAATGAGCAGACTAAAAAAATTCCACAAATAAAAAGAATAATTGAAAAAAAGAAATTGCTGTTGGTCTGCTGAGG
>WLWD01002474.1_pt1 | contig 50481 bp, 30 predicted proteins | sample 6712731 | NCBI WGS metagenome assembly WLWD01 (sample SAMN12718690, study PRJNA576275) | sponge metagenome | isolation source: marine sponge | host: Mycale hentscheli | place: New Zealand: South Island, Marlborough, Capsize Point | collected 2014-11-01
TAAAAATTAGCAATATATAATATATATTTAATATTATATATGTATATAATATATATAATGAGGTAATCATGCACACTGATTACATAATATAGGGGCTAAATTAACAGTCATGATTTCTTAGTATACTACTGACAGGTTAATAATTAGATAGAAACTTTCTCACCTAAAGGAGTCTGGAAAAAAGCAAAGGAAAAAATGAAAAATCTTGGTCGTCGGGAATCGAACCCAGGGCCACTGGCTTCAGCCACCAGTGCTCTAACCACTGAGCTACGACAACCCTCGACTTCTAAGACCTTCACATTTTTCTTTTATACTGTTGAGTAGTACCACTTGCTGCAGTCTCATACTCAATAGACCACCAATTATGTGCCGTCAGAACACCTTTTTGGTGTCAACCGGAAACGCCTCTCCCTCCAGAGAGGAGCCATAATTTGTAGATTGAAAAGGCTTTATTATCACAACAAGTTGTGTGAAGGGTCAGAACTTGATGATTGTGATGATAAAGCCTTTTCAATCCACAAATTATGGCTCCTCTCCGGAGGGAGAGGTGTTTTCGGTCGACACCAAAAAGGTGTTCTGACGGCACATAATTGGTGGTCTGTTGAGTATGAGACTGCAGCAAGTGGTGCTACTCAACAGTATAAAGGAAAAATATGAAGGTCTTGGAGGTCGAGGGTTGTCGTAGCTCAGTGGTTAGAGCACTGGTGGCTGAAGCCAGTGGCCCTGGGTTCGATTCCCGGCGACTACCAAGATTTCCATTTTTTTCCTTTGCTTTTTCCAGACTCCTTTAGGTGAGAAAGTTTCTATCTAGTTTGTGTGAAGGGTCAGTTGTGAGATTTATAATTTTTACCCGTTATAGATATGAAGACTATTTCAAAGATAATAGCCACTATTGTAATGGCAGTACTGATTCTCTCGATGTTAGTGGACAAAAAGCACTTGATATCAGTATTCTTCACAATTCGATATGATAAAGCCATTAATCAACAGAATTCACCACAGATTGAGTCAAAAACAATAAAAGAGGATGAAATTTCTAAGTTTAATCAAACCAATTTAACAACTCAGGTGATATCTACTCCATCTACAAAGAAATTAGTAACAACTGACAAGGTAAAAATACCAGTTACAACTACTGTTTCATCGACACAACCACAAATCACACCCACACTTTCAACAACGACACCAGCATTTACTAAGCAAATTTTGACCAGTGCTGCATCCAAAAGTACAACTTTTACTTCAGTTCCTACATCCCAACATGAAAATTTTACTTTAGCTCCAACCTTTAAGACAGTCAGTATGAAACCTACTAAAACTAAATCTCTAACAACATTACCCTCAAGTGCTAAAATTCTAAAAATTCACTCTGCAATATTTGACAGTCACTTAAAAAGTAACCACACTAATGCAATAGTCATTTTCATGACTGCTCCTCGATCAATTTTGGACAAGAAATTAATTGTGAGCTGTGGAGTGAATAATAGATCATCAACAAAGTTTAGAATTAATATAATAGCTAATTACAAGTCCTCACAAGATGAGAGTAAGGATGGTAGTGCAACTATCGAGCAAGCGCTTCTGTACTGCTATGAGATCAATGTAAAGAATGGAAATAGTAATGCATTAATAGCTTTCAGGGAATTACCCAAAGGTGAAATTGTCCTAGCAAAATCAGAAAATTATGTTGTAAAGCCAGCTCCAAGAGTTTCTTCATCTGATTTTAGTGTACTTGCTTGTGTCATATTGAAGCATACTAATCAATTACTGGATTACATTATGCATTTGAAAAGACTGAATGTGACTCATGCCCATTTTATCATTAGCCACTACTTTATTAAGAATATGTCAGCCATAGAAGGATTTACCCAAGATGGATATGTAACATTTGAATATTCCAATACTACTCCAATAGGCATTCTTCAGATGCTTGAATGCTTATACAAATTTAAGGGAACATACAACTATATATTACCAATGGGTGATAATGATTACTTCATTCCACTCATTGATAGAAGGAAAAAAATAATGTATTACATCAAGAATCGCTGTCAGTTTGAGTCGGCACGGTGTTGTCAATTCCATGTGATGAAGGCTAATTGCACAATTAATGCTACTATTGAAGATACAGTTTCTGAATACCGTATTGTGTATAACACCAGGACTATTGAGGATATGGAACTGACACCCACAAAACCAAAATGTCCAGTCACTGTCAAACCATCTGTAGCATACGTGTCTCATGTAATAATAAAAGATTGCAAAATATAACCCTAGTAAACAGATTCTCACTCTGGAAATTGGGCACACTTCAAATTATGTTTCACAAACTCCTTTAGAAATAACTACATAGTGCCACAATGTAATGTAGTTGGTAGGAGGTCGGGCTCCACCCAACTATTTACAGTTGCATGCAGGGGGCGCGGCGTCGAGATGAAATGGAACGGGGTCGCTGCTGTCGTAAACCTTATTGCTAAGCAACTAAAAACGGCTGACTCAGCGCTTATGAGACAACGAACTATGACTTCTACTACCGCAGGTAAGAATGCACGATTTACACGCGTAGCTCTTACCTATTTTACATTACAGAAAAAAAGAGAAGATCTAGGGGTAAGCTAGGTGTTTTCGGGGGTCCCTACAAGCTGATTTATTTGGTCTTGTAGTAGGATTAGCGTCTTCCTCAACAAAGTCGATTGCCACCGATACCTACATCTTCTCTAATGGGGAAAAGTATAGTGAGTTCAAACCCACTATTAGCAGTTAAAAGTACACAGCAACTTAAGATATTAATCTTCTGGTTAGAATTATAGTGGTAGCAAGCCTATTACTTGTGTCTGTGGGTGCAATGGGTAATTGATCTGGTTTATATGTATGGTTTGTGTATTAATTGCTCTTGCATAAAGCACTTTATACAGTATTACCATTTTATTAAGTTTTGAAGTATACACAGACTGAAAGGAAAAAGATGACAAAGCTTAAATTAATATACAACGAATTGGCATGTATACTGTACTTTCATTAGATATTTTAAGAAGGGAAATTATAAATGAATTATCTTTATACCATTGTATATAACAAGCTAATAACATCACAATGTAACCAAGGATTGGTATTTACTTGACATGGTCATGCAAAGACAGAAAGTTATAATAGTTTACGGCTATGCTATCAAGGTTTGCATTTCGTTTATACTCAATCAAACTATCTCCCTAATCTTTTGATTTGCTAATAGGTGGATCATACATGGATTTGGGTCAAGGAAAGAAAGAAAGAAATGGAGTTGGAACTAACTACTTCATTGATGGCAAGGTCTACCATGGAAACTGGGATAAAGACAAAATGAATGGACAAGGTAAAGGATTAACAGCTATTAGCTAAGTATGTGTGGATGGTTGCAAAGAATTGAGATGGTTTATTTGCAGGTGAGATGTCATATCCCTCTGGTGCCAGTTATAAGGTAAGCAGATATTAATCGAAGGCAATCACCTCTGATATTGTCTAACATGTTTACATGGTTGTTATGCTGTTGTTACTTTGGTTATTTACTATTTTATTAACTCCCAGCACGCACGCGCGAGAGGGTTATAGCACTCAATTTGTCTGTCAGTCAGTCAGAGTGCTCCAACAATGAAAGAGGCATCAAACCACTGTAAAATTTAAGTCCCTTTAATGTGCCAGATTTTTTTCCCCTCAACTTATTTGGCTAGTCATTTTTTTCCATATGACCATAAGGTTTGTAGGGTAACTCCCCCTGAGCAAAGAATTTCTTGCTGACTGCAGTAGAATTGGCTTTGTGCTGCGAACTTTACAGAGTACTCCTGGAATAGGATTGGCGTTGTAACTATGGGAGTATTTATTGTATGTTGAATATTTCTAGCACTTTTTGATGGATTCAGCATTTACTACTGATTTCATTGCAAGAGTGATATATTGACCCATTCATACGTTCTTAGCATATGGCAAGAAATTCTTTTTATTTGAAAGTGATTTTTTGACTAGTTCATAATATAACTGAGGGTTCATAACTTTGGTGCTTAGTTTACACTTGATATCCCCTGATAGTAATTACTAGCAAGTACCCCGCCACCCTGTGACGCTCTGTGAACTAATTTTTCAAATGAAGAATGGAGTAGCATAAGACATATTTATCCATGGTTTCCCTCTCTTTCTTCCTGAGCCATCCTTATTCCTCTCAATTCATCTCTCCTACTCCTCAGTATCTCTGTCTTTTCTGTGTAGTTTCTTTCACTTCTTCATTGAAGTGTTGCATCAGTCAGCTTTTTCTCACCTGCTTCTATTTTTCTTGACTCGTGTGTTGCTTCTCTGCCTTTCTTCTACCATTGTTTGTGGTGGATTGCTACAGTAGGTTAACACTCTACCCAACTGAGTTCAGCCAATGAATTATTCATGGATATAGACACCCTAGAGTGGGTAGACAGGGCCAGACATAGGGAAAAATAAGGGGGGGAAAGAATCCAATACGATATGTTAATAAGGCACTCCAGGATTCATTGGAAGTCAAAGTTCCAGACAGTTCAATGGTAAGTATGACATGCAGAGCTGATGTCAAGGGTTCAAACCCAGCACGGTACCTTATGTCTCTATTTTTTTCTTTGTTTTTCCTAATTAGTTAATGGCGATGCTTTACCCACTCAGCTCAGCTCATGAGTTATTGATGAATCCCACATATTGTCATCGTTTCAGACACACTATCGTATTATTATATAGATTATTTTTGTTATTATTATTACTACTATTGTTACTATTACCATTGCTATCTATAATGAAATATGCTTTTGTGTCGGTAACAAAATGACAACCGTGTGTATCATGAACAATTAATTGGCTAAGTCGGGTTGATAAAGCATCATCAGAAATTGTTGGTAAAGGTCGTCAGTAACTACACCAGCAGTGGGTGTGTGACTAAAGCTGGGCCTAATTGGTAAAGCGTTACCTAGTACCGACGATGGTTGGGTATGTTAATAATTCATTAGCTGAGCTGGGTTTGGTAAAGTGTTGTCCGTAAAGAAGATGATGGTGGTGGAGTGTGTATTGATGAATACACGGGCCAAGAAAGTAAGTGAGAAAGAAGCGAACTGATGTAACTAAAATCAAGTGAGCGTAATAACAAACAGATAAAAGCCTATGCTATTGCTTGTTATTATTATTAATTTTATTATTTATGCTTTACAACCAATTTGTAATCAGGTTCAGTAAGAACTCTCTCTCTCTCTTTATTAGCCTCCTCTCTTTCTTAATTACCACTTCCATAATTTTTCTAACAAAAGTTCAATACACTACAAAGTGTGATTCGTGTGTACGTGTGTGACAATGCCCATACAGTAGAGCTAAGTGCAGCATCTTAGTATGCATTCCTCCAGCAAATCAATTGGCTAGAAACACTGTGTGATGTGGTACTGGTTTCACTAAATAGTCTTCCTCCATTTTGGTTTTGTGGGGGGAAGGGGAGGGGGAGGGGGGGAGGGGTGGTATCAGATGAGGCCCTTTCCTGGCCGTGCTTGACCAATATTTTAGAATAAATAACTATTATTCCCTTCGCAAGTAAGTATACACTTCACACTCTGAGGTTGTCTCTCGTTATATTTATTCTGCTATGTACTATGTATGTAATTATCAGTATTCTAACTATTGCTTTATTCTTGATCTGTTACTGTATGTGCGTGTGTGTGTGTAGGGTGAATTCAAGATGAACCTGTACCAGGGAGTGGGGACTTACACATGGCCTGATGGATCTTACTACACTGGACCTTTCCAAAACAACAAGTAAGACTTAATGCTTTGTTTGCTATTTGAGATGGCAGTAGTGAACATTCCCATGCCTCATTGCTATGTAATACTGTGTGGGGGTGTGTTTCCGTGCTATCCCACGTACTGCAATAGTCCAAGTGAGTAGTTTAGGAAACTGAGCAACTCAGAGGAGTACAAATTCTCCATATACACGTACATACTTCTTTCCGGTGGTGCTAAAAGGCATGATGTGAATTATGTCGTCAAAATGGCAATACATACACATCAACTTCACTCTTTAGATGTCTACGTTACACCACGACGTGGAGGTTGGTACAGGAGTTACACAACTGAGGGTTGAAGGCCCGAGGATAGTGTAAATCCTATGCTGGCCGAACGGAGCAGTGCAACCGACTTGTACCCCACGGCTTTAGGCTACTTGAAACACATAAAAACCAATTTTTGATTGGACGGTTTACTTATTCACCTCCTAGGAGGTGGGTATGAAATTTATTCACCACAAATTGAGCAACCTGATTGGACAGTTCGAATGTGCCATGGTAAATGTTCATCTTCATGTACATTTATTGCATAAATAATTATGCTAGCTCAACTGCCCACTTGTACAAGATAACTGAAACTATGAGGGCATTGTTGGTTGCTTTCAAAGATGCCATCAATGGGTCATTATAACTAGAGCACCAAGTGTGCTTACCCCTCAGCGCATAATTACATTTCTTTAGAATACTTCAACTTCTAACTACTGAAGACACACGAGGTTAAGAGAAAATACGCGAGTATAAGTGATCACATGACTGCTGTATGACGTAAACCAATGTACGTGAAAGGTAAGGGTCGTTGCATCTAGCTTGCGCTTGTTTGGAGCTGAAGTTTCTCTGCATTTACTCGGAAACTAGCTTGAAATTTGAAAAAGTGGTCAATTTAAGGGACTTAAACTCTCCTACTGGGTTGTTTAAAAGGTTAGTTTTCAGCCATTCACGAAATTGAATGCTGACAGACAGACAGACAGACAGATGCACTACTATCTCCTCATCACATGGTACGTTTTGAATGCAGCATACTTTAAAATAATTTTAATGAATTTTCATTGGAAGACATCCAGTTCTGACCCAGATATATATATGAGAAGTTTTCATAATGGAGTTTATAAATTATCCAGGTTTTAATGTTTTGCTTGTAGAATGAAAGGGAAAGGAGAATTTGTTGATGCTGAAGGAAGCTCATGGATAGGAACTTTTAATGAACGGCAGGGATCGGAACTCAAACTAAAACTCACTTAAAAAACTCATGGAAGTATTTACATGTATTCATTTAATCAGTGTATAGTACAATCAGACATTGAAAACAGATGAACTGTGTCAAGTTAGAATCAGCATCTAAAATTTAAAGATGGTTCCATTTTTAATTAATGTAAATACACATACACACATCATAAAATAATTTAACTATGTAATTTAAAGTAAAAAAATGGTAAAATTGTATAATCAGCAAGTCTTACATATTTATATTTCATTTTGACATATGACATCAGTCTAAAAATCTTCATTAGAAATACAGAAATAAAAAGTACAGTACCATTAAATAAAACAGTGACAGTAAAAAATTATCCAAGCATGACTTATGTTAAAGTTTTTCTGAACTGTCCAGATGAGGGTGGAGTCTGGCAAATCTTCCTAAAGTCCATATCGGGAAGACGTTGCGGTAGTTGGTGTACAGGATGGCACAGGTCTTGTTGAACACGCCCTTCACACCTTCCTGAGAGCACAATCATATAACCACAGAATACCATTAAGTAGTAAATATTATTAATTTATGTCATATTCTGGGAGGGGGGGGGATCCTAGGGCGCCCCCTACCTCTGTATGAAACCCTAGGTTAAATGTACAGTAGTGTAGAAGCTATAATATTAATTAAAGCTCACCTGTTTCCAATCTCCATTACTCAGCTGTCTGTCCATTATCATCTACGTGACATTAGAGGGGGGGAGGAGGAGGAGAAGTAGAAGGCAAGATATATCATCATGTTGTTGTATACAATATGGGAATCAAGTAAAACACTGGCAGAATCCAATCAACAGTATGTAATGAATATGGCCAGTTAATACACTTGCAATTTCTTAAATATTGGTAAAGATTTTTTGACAGAGAATTCAGTCAGTATATGTTGCAGTTTTTCTAAGTTGCTGTCTTATAGGAAATCAGAGGTTGCTGCTATTTAATCCTTTAAAATGAGGCATGTGCCGTAGGGAGAAATACTTGTGAAGTGAAAACCCATCACTAGATACAAAATGGTTGAGTCATTTTAATATGTATGTACCTGCAGAGTTACTACTACTACTACTACTACTACTACTACTACTACTACTACTACTTGCTACTCTGCCTTTATTTGCTACTTGTGTGTCACACATTGCAAGAATGTTAACACAAGTACATACATATGCACACACACACATACACACGTAATGTACAGTACTACTTACCTTTATTCCTTTAGCTACTGGAACTGGATCTGGATATCTAAAATTAATTATATCATCATAAGTTTATAATCCAGGCAAACAGCTCAACAGGGACCAAATGAATTGAGGGGGTAGATACACCCCTTACACACCAGCAAAATAAAATGCATAATTTTGGAGTTAGGGCCCTATCAAAGTTAGAGGTATCCTCCAGTCCCGAATTAGAATATCAAGAACAGTTTAAATTGGTTATTCAATTTTATATAGTGCCTACCAGGGACAAGGCCATTCTAAACTGATAAGTGCAATGCAATATGATAGAGATGTTTCACAACAAGGTAGGCTGAGTTTTATCCTTACCTGACAGCCATTAGTCCCAGTAGAGCCCAGCAAGTGTTCACTACGGAAGACTTCTCTGACTGAACATATACTCTCTGCTCACACGACTAAAAAGTAATAATAAGAAAAAAATTAATAATAGAGATTTATTTGGGTGAACAGGAAAACAAAGGCAATGCTTGGTTAAAAAATGCATTAATTTGTTAATTCACGAAGTATATTGTATGTGGGTTACACCACAACGTGGAGTTCAGCACAGGATTTACACAACCGAGGGCCGTAGACTCAAGGACAGTGTAAAACTTGTACCGATCGAACGTAATGGTGCAAACAACTTGACCATAGTGTGGTAGAACGGCCCTGCCATCTCCCACACAGACAAACATCATATGATGAACACCCACCTTCACTAATACTTATCAGCACATTATCCACACTTACTTGTTTGTGCATATTTAGTTATTTGTTTGAAACAATACTTAGTCAAGCAGCGTCTCATGCATCACATGATTTTGTATCATTTCATGCTTTGGGCATGCGTTGGAGGCTTTTCTATATAATGGCCTTCCTGTGTCAGCCCCACTCAGTTGTACTTTTGCTTTAATCTATCCTTATTACAAGATTGGAACCCTTGTCAATCGGGAGGGAGCCTTTAACGGCCTGGTTGTACTTCTCGGGTGGCAGCGTACCCTTGGCCTTACTCAAGCTACTTGAGCCTTCGTCCCGATCCCACCACACATAGCTCTAGGCTAAGAAAGTCATAAAAAAAGTACTTTTTAATTGGACAGTTCACTTTTCCCCTCCTAGGAGGTGGGTATGAAATATATTCACCTCTAATTGAGCAATTTGATTGGACGATTTGAACGTACCACGTACAAGTTAATTTATTAGAATGAGATATTGTGTGACTTACAGTGAAGTCTTCACCCCATCCTCCATCTGCCATCTGACGAGAAAGAAGAAACTTGCAGGCTTTCTTCACTGGTTCTCCTGCAGTTCTGAGAGATAGCAATATGTCAGGAATAAAGTGGGCGTGTGTACAAAAATAATTAGATGGAAAGAACTGGCATATACAAGGATAAACCTGGTACTGGTTTGAAACAAAACAACCATATTTGTTCCGTTGGGATGGCATAGTAACTAGCATATTATGTAATACATTTTTAGCATTAGAAGCTGTTGTTGCAAATCTATACACGAGAGCAGTGTAGCTATATTATGTTGTATAATGCTAAGCTGACGGCTTATGTATTATTATAATTCATAAGATTTAGTGAGTCACAGACCAGTAATTAAATAAACTGATTAAAGTAAGCCTTGGTGCCCAGGGTTTACAATGTCAGGTTTTCCAATAATATTTACTGTATGCAATCTGCCAGTGTTGGGCCTTCTAGCAGTACAACAGACTGACAAAAAATATAAAAAATGACTAATATAAAGAGTTGTATGTGAATTCATGCACATGATCAGAATGAGTTTGTTTAGTGTGCTTTATTTTGGAGCTGAAGTAGAATCTTTTTGTAGTTAAAAATTACAGCTGGTAGCAAAAAAACAACAACAAAAAAAAACAAAACAGAGAGAGGAGAGATAGAGATAGAGAGAGAGAAAGAAAAAATACTTAGAGGACCCACCCCAAGTAGTTTCTCTCTCTCTCTCCTCTCTCTGGTTTTTTTTTTTTTTTTTTTTTTTTGGCTACTAGAACTGTAATTTTTAACTACAAGATTCTAACTCCAGAAGCACACTAAACAAACTCATTCTGATCATGTGCATGAATTCACATACAACTCTTTATATTAGTCATTTTTGGCTTATGAATATCATATAAACAAAAAAACAAACAATAATAATAATAATAAATATATAGCTATATTATAACTCATCCTTACCCCAGGTCATATCTTCTGTTCATGCTTGCTAGTGCCTCCAGTCCAAACCATGTGCCATATGTGAAACACACACCCCAACTCCTAGATGTGGGCACACATGATATCATATACATTTACCAGTGACTACACCTTACCCTTCCCATGACCCGTCCTCCTTCTGAATGCTGAGAATATAGTCCAAACCTCTCAACAAACACTTTCTAAAAATATATATAAAAAGGTAAATAAATGTCATTAACATGTAATTCACTATTGCCCTTTAAGCGCTCCCTAGCTTGATGGATTCCAATTGTTTCCACACCACGTCCACTTCCTTTCACCAGCCTCCCTTTCACCCTTCCACTCTTCGTCACCTTCCTTCTTTCTTCCACCCTACCGTTTCCTCCCTGTCTTCCCCACTTTCCTGCCCCTCCTCCCCGCTTTCCTTCCTTTCAACTTCGAGGGCTGTCCAGAAATGTCGTAAATGTGGACATCCCTGAATGTCCCACTGTCCCATGGGATGGGATGGACAATCCCACTGTCCCATAGGACTGTGGGATGGGATAGAGAATTTACAGCGTTTCTGGACATTTATATCCACTTCATCACATTTGTTCTCCTCTACCTATATCCAAATCCCCTCCACCACCACCCCCCCCCCCCCCCCCCCCCATCCCTACCCCCTCCCTTTCCGTCCATTCCTCTCTTCCCTCCTTCTGCCATACCTTATCTCGTCACTTCTATGTTGCGGGTAATGTTTGGTAAAGTGAGCCAGAGCTTGTAGAACTGCAGACGTGCACTCCACGTATGTGTAGTCCACCATGATGTCTCCAAACACTTCCGCTGGGTTGATCTTCTCCAGCACTCCTCCAGCCCGCTTGGTCTCGTATGAGGAATAGCCTCCATTTGTGTTCTGCATGCTTAGCAGCTATAGAGGAAATACATGTGTGATTATGGGATGTCTGAGTGGTGAGTTAGTATGTGCATATGTGTGTGTGTATGTGTGTGTATTGTATGTGTGTATGAGTGGATGTGTGTATGGATATTATGCGTGTGTATTATGTGTGTGTTATGAGTGTGTATGTGTGTATGTGTATATGAGTGTGTATATGGTGTAATAGTGTGTGTTGTGTGTGTTGTGTGTGTATGTGTGTATGTGTGTATGGTGTATGTACGTTTCTTACCACATTGACAGTATCATAGAGTCGGTCAGCATGAATATGGTCTTCTAGAAACCTGCATGAATGTGTAAAATGATACACACTTCAACACTTACTAACACAAACACACATACACACACACACACACACACACACACACATGTACACTCATGCAACGTTTATGCCCCACATGACTGGTTGCTACGGAATCATAAACTCATGCATTAATTAACTTTCAGCCCTGACATGACAGACATTATTTATGCTCAGCATATCAATAAGATTTGTTTCTTTGTTGTGCTTCCGCTCAATCTGGGCTGGTTTGATATAAAGAGGCTATCCCCAATACTAACTATTGTCAGTTCTGTGTTTCTCCTGAGATGGGGGTGATCAGCATTGGGCCAAAGAACCTCTAGGCTCTAACTCCTAAGGTCCTGCATCTGGACTATGAGATATCCTCTCTGAATTGCAGCCTGTGAAATGGCTCAGTGCTCAAACTGGAGTCTGCAGGCAGTTCTACCCTACCATTGACACTCAAGACTCTTATCCTTCCATATCACCACACTGGTCACGCACACATTTATTGCACGTCACACACACACGCAGAAATTATTGTAAGATTCAATACACAAAACAACAATAACAACAGGGGGGAGGAACAGGTGGGGCGAGGGGGAGGAACAGGTGGGGCGAGGGGGAGGAGGGGCGCTTGACCTATACTTTGGAGAGACATTTTTTAGTGACATATGAGTTAATGAACACGGGCTCAGAATCTTTAGTATAATAACTCAAGCCTCTTATGGTAACATTCATTATGTATTTAAACCAAAATGATTAATAGTCTCACTCTTATATTTTACATTCAGTCGTACTTCTAGATTGCAGTTAAATTTTTGGTCGAACAATACAAAATAGCTTCCTCAAACACATCATTAGAGCTCACACCAACCAACTGCACCCCCCCCCCCCCCGCTCCACCCCCCAACCTCAATGCTGTTACCATGCCATCATAAACTCACACTGCTCCATGTCTTACTTGCATCTCTCTTGTAGCATCATGGCAGACTTGAGTCCTTCTGCGGTGCAGTCGGACACGATCCAGCCGCACTCCACCGTGCTGAACGGGAAGGCTCCCTGTGTGCATTAATAATGATAGGATGCTTATGATACGATAGCGCACGTCATGATAGAGCCACACCCACCTACCTTGTTCATGTGACGGTAATACTTCTGGTAGTTAGGAGGATTATCAGGCACCTATAGTACGCATGGAAGGAATAGTAGATATCGTCCAATTATATTTATTTTTCACGTTATTTTTCATTATGATGATGACTGCAAAATACAGTCAAACCTGTAAAAGTATTACACTAATTCACTATAGTAATTTAACCTAATTAATACTAGCTAAGGAGCATGAGAAGTTCCTTAATTATAATCGTACCTGAGTAATTTTGAAAAATTTGTGAAGCAACGTCAGACATTCTTGATAATTCCCATCTTTATCTGCTCCAGCCTGTGATATTAGCATTAGAACATGTGTAAATAGCTACTCATGTGAAGGATATTTATATAGAGGTATCTACAACATCAACAAAGTGATCTCATCCAGCTACTTTGGGTATTTCAACAAGTTATTAACAATATTTATTGATTCTTAATCAACATTTACACAGTATATATCAATTCAAAACAAACCAAGACGTTTCGATCCCGTGGGATCTTCATCAGTTAGACAATGAAAAAACAGAAGAACAGAAAAACAAAACAAATGATACACTTAGCTGTAGAATAGATACTGTGTAAATGTTCATTTCGAATCAATAAATATTCAGAATATAAAAGAGATAGAAAAAATGAGTCTAACTATTAACTTCTTATAGACTTAAAATATTCGCAAAATCTTAAGTTACAGTGTGTAGGAAATATTTTTGTATGGATAGCATGTACTGTATGTGAGTCATTTTGCTTACTTCTAGAAAGGCCTGTGCAGCAAAGGCGCTATCCCATAGTTGTGATCCATTGGTTCCCTGTTGAGGATAACACTATTGCATTCAAAACTGACAGAATGGAGACACCCACAATGTCTTACCTGCATCTTCATCCCATCAGTGCCTATCCTACACAGTAAGATAATAAAAGGTCTATTATATTTAGATCTATGTAGTAAATAATTGAGACTAGATAAGGTGATAGCATACATACAGCATATCTCATAATCTTATATATATTATATATATATATATATATACATAGATATAATTATACTATACCATAAATAATCTGCTACACGACTTGCATGCTCCAGGAATGCAGGAGAGTGAGGACCCTCTGCATGCCATCGCACTAGCATCTGTATCACCTTGGAGATCTGCGAGCATACAACACCATCATCAGCACTGGCTAGGAATAACAGTATGGTGGTACCCACTGCCACCTCACCAACACTTTCCCTTTTAATTTTGAATTAAATGTACGAAATTTACCTCTTAAAAAAGAGCTTTAGTACATTTAAGAACACAAGGGGATATTTCGTTTTATTTATTTATAGGAGCCATGTATGTAGCTAGTATTTAATAGTTTTTTTCTTTGTTACTTCTAGGCTTTCTTATAGCATAACAAAATTATACTTAGAAATTTCCAATTAGGTAAAAAAAAAATATTGTAATGAAGGAGAAATGAAAGAGAAAGAGTGAAAAGTTTACCATTTTTCATTTTATTCTATTTAGTGATGTTCCTCTCTTAACTAAAATTACAAAATTAAGTTTTTATTTGACATAGATATCAACAAATGTGATCATAATATCTGCATCATCCAGTCTTTCCTGTCTGCACACTCGCATCTCAATATCTTCCATGATGAACTGAGGCAACTCTCTATGAAACCATCCACCATCACCAACACACTGGTTGCCATCCCTGCCACGCCTTGCTAAGCTACAGGAGTAATGACCTCTTGCAAAGTCAGGAGTTCTTGCTCGACATTGTAAGCAGGAGCGTTGAGAAGCAAAGGTCCAGATGTGTGTTCTGTTGTTCTCTTCGCCGTATGTCAGACTCACTCCATTCACATAGTTGTCCTCTAGATCAGAATGATCTGGAAATTGTTCGAATATATTATTATAAATGCCACGTATTGTGCCACATATTTGTGAAAAGGGTGTACCATAGGTTTTATATATAACTGAAGTGCAGCCTTCCCGAGGGCGTGTCAAACTACAAGATGGAGGACTGCTTTGAAAGTGCAGTCCACTCGGACAGCTTGACCTGTTGTCACTGGCGTTCAAATAAGCAATTCTTTTCCAATCGCCCGAAATCCCATTGCATGTGAAGTTCATGTCGCAGTGTTGCTGAACAGGAGAACTGGCTGACTTGATCCAGTACTTGCCTGAGGGGAATGGCAGGGCCAAGAGTGAAACGGCCACACAAGAATCGAACGTGACGGTCATTTGTAAGTCATTCACTAGTTTACTGATAGTGTCGTTCAATCTTTTAGAGGAGCCAGATACAGAATCACAAGTACTACATTCTCCGAAAGAACTTGAAAAACTACTTGTATTTCTACTTAGTGCTGACACTGTTGAAGAGCCGTTAAGTTTGTCTCGAACATCTGGTACGGCTTCCATCATCTGTTCCTTTACCTCGCTCACTTCTTTTCTCAACTTGCTATTTTCAGTGACCATTACTGCAATTATTAGCACTGCTGTGGACACTGCCAGAAAGACATTGAGTAACATCACCATGAGCGTGACTTTACATTGCTGTTTGTGACTCTGATCCAATGGTGGATTTCTAGCTTCACTCTTCTTTGCCGCAACACCGTAACATTCATTTTGATCAGTTCTAACTTCTAGAGATTTCATTTTTATATCCTCATAGTCATTATCGACATCTATACTGAGATTCATTGTATTCTTGTTGAGTGCTCAATTGCTTCTGCTAAAATTGTTATGTGAATTCATTCATATATATTGTGCCAGTATGGTGATGTCACCAAATGTAATGTTGATACCGTAAGGAAATTGAATGCTTGTATCCTCTACTCGTGAATACTGAGAGTAATAGCAGTCACTAGGTAGCTGCCCAGGCACTCACTAGTGAGAGTAATAGCAGTCACTAGTTTGCTGTCCAGACACTCACTAGTGAGAGTAATAGCAGTCACTAGTCTGCTGTCCAGACACTCACTAGTGAGAGTAATAGCAGTCACTAGTTTGCTGTCCAGACACTCACTAGTGAGAGTAATAGCAGTCACTAGTTAGCTGTCCAGGCACTCACTAGTGAGAGTAATAGCAGTCACTAGTCTGCTGTCCAGGCACTCACTAGTGAGAGTAATAGCAGTCACTAGTTAGCTGTCCAGGCACTCACTAGTGAGAGTAATAGCAGTCACTAGTTAGCTGTCCAGGCACTCACTAGTGAGAGTAATAGCAGTCACTAGTTAGCTGTCCAGACACTCACTAGTGAGAGTAATAGCAGTCACTAGTTAGCTGTCCAGGCACTCACTAGTGAGAGTAATAGCAGTCACTAGTTAGCTGTCCAGGCACTCACTAGTGAGAGTAATAGCAGTCACTAGTCTGCTGTCCAGGCACTCACTAGTGAGAGTAATAGCAGTCACTAGTCTGCTGTCCAGGCACTCACTAGTGAGAGTAATAGCAGTCACTAGTTGCTGTCCAGGCACTCACTAGTGAGAGTAATAGCAGTCACTAGTTAGCTGTCCAGGCACTCACTAGTGAGAGTAATAGCAGTCACTAGCTGTCTGCTGAGAGTCCACTAGGTCACTCACTAGTGAGAGTAATAGCAGTCAGTCACACTCACTAGTGAGAGTAATAGCAGTCACTAGTTAGCTGTCCAGGCACTCACTAGTGAGAGTAATAGCAGTCACTAGTTAGCTGTCCAGGCACTCACTAGTGAGAGTAATAGCAGTCACTAGTTAGCTGTCCAGGCACTCACTAGTGAGAGTAAAAGCAGTCACTAGTTAGCTGTCCAGGCACTCACTAGTGAGAGTAATAGCAGTCACTAGTTAGCTGTCCAGGCACTCACTAGTGAGAGTAATAGCAGTCACTAGTCAGCTGTCCAGGCACTCACTAGTGAGAGTAATAGCAGTCACTAGTTTGCTGTCCAGGCACTCACTAGTGAGAGTAATAGCAGTCACTAGTTAGCTGTCCAGGCACTCACTAGTGAGAGTAATAGCAGTCACTAGTCTGCTGTCCAGGCACTCACTAGTGAGAGTAATAGCAGTCACTAGTCTGCTGTCCAGGCACTCACTAGTGAGAGTAATAGCAGTCACTAGTTAGCTGTCCAGGCACTCACTAGTGAGAGTAATAGCAGTCACTAGTTAGCTGTCCAGGCACTCACTAGTGAGAGTAATAGCAGTCACTAGTTTGCTGTCCAGGCACTCACTAGTGAGAGTAATAGCAGTCACTAGTTAGCTGTCCAGGCACTCACTAGTGAGAGTAATAGCAGTCACTAGTCTGCTGTCCAGGCACTCACTAGTGAGAGTAATAGCAGTCACTAGTCTGCTGTCCAGGCACTCACTAGTGAGAGTAATAGCAGTCACTAGTTAGCTGTCCAGGCACTCACTAGTGAGAGTAATAGCAGTCACTAGTTAGCTGTCCAGACACTCACTAGTGAGAGTAATAGCAGTCACTAGTTAGCTGTCCAGACACTCACTAGTGAGAGTAATAGCAGTCACTAGTTAGCTGTCCAGGCACTCACTAGTGAGAGTAATAGCAGTCACTAGTTTGCTGTCCAGGCACTCACTTAATCATTATTTGGTTCGTATGGTCATCAATCAAAATTCACTTATTATTTCACTGTTCAGTATCCAGTCACTCCTCACAAATTTGTCTGCCTTCTATTAGACTACTCCTTACTTTAAACTCCCGACTTAAAGCTGGACTTAATAACTAACTACAGTAGCAGGACGAAACAAAACAACTAGACTTAAGCAACAGTTCTGATGCAATTCTGGTCAGTGTGTGTGTGTGTGTTCTTGCTCAGGATTTAGCTTATGCCTCTAACAATATCAGTACAAAGTGCCTATCACAATGGCTAATACATCGCAAGTATAACATACTCCAGTTCTAAGAATTTGTTTGTTATTGTTAAGGATTGTTTGTTATTGTTAAGGATTGTTTGTTATTGTTAAGGATTGTTTGTTTATAGTAAACGTCATCTTCCTTAAACGCAACTATTCAACTCCTAAATGATTACATCATCAATGACTGATTTGATGATTGATGATATGCTCTATGTATGAAAGAACGGCAGTGTGAGTGCCACTAGCAGAGTAAACAGAGAACCAGATGACATGCCCCTTGTGACTGGAGTCTTATGATTATTACAGACTATTCTGTAAGTCCTGTGCAGCTAATACGCATGTGCAGTAGAGCTAGCTAGTGTAATTTATCACACGTGAGTGAGCTGATTATGCGAGCTGGGCTGTCCCTCTGTTAAATACTTGTTCTCATCCTACATTGTGCCTGTACCTCACCTATCTGGGTATTTTTTAGAACCCAACCGAGAGGGTCAAATTAGCATTTTTGAAATTTCAGGATGTTCTCATTTCCATAAAATTGGTTAAATTTTGGCAATTTTCAGGGGAAGTAGGGAAAAACCATTGGAGGGGGAAGGGAGGAGATGCTTTTAAAAGGCCCCAAAATTCTTGTCTGATGATAATTACATTTAAATAATAAAACAAACCATTTAGCACACTAATTGGAAGATTAAAAGATTAAAGCCAGGAATTACTAACTCGATTAGCATTCTCTACTTGATTGGTCTCATATGAATTGTCTAGTTAGCACTGAAAATATTTGGCAGTCAGTACATAGGTAAAGGGTGTCACTATGTGTCTAACATCATAGCTAAGCTCTTAAGAAATACATGTATATTTCATTGATTTTATCATGAACCCATATTATCATAATCTGACCCTTCATAAAAACTAGCCCTTTGAAAATATGCAGATTACTAGCAACTATTTCAAAAAGAATTTCACTCCAATGCTATTTATTAGCACATTATTTTTCTTAAGCTTCACAGACTGTACTATATACTAGTGTAATACACACTATCAGCCACCACTAAGTCCTGAACTCACTGGACCAATACTGATGCCGTGCGTGAACTGATCGTCAGCCTTGATGTGCTCCAGACATTCAGAGGCAGCCCACGATCGCAGCCATCCACTGTGCACACGCTCATACGCATTAGCCACACCTACCGTACATGTAGGAATATAAGCAAACATTAGGTATTGCATGAAGAATATAACCAGTGTAAATGTGTGGGCATATCCCCACATGAAGGAGAAGAAAGAAAGGAAAGAGAAAGAAAGAATGGATGAAGTAGAGATAAAGATTGAACATAAACATTATTCATAGCTAATTGTCATGCGCATATCGTCAGTCTTGCGATTTTTACCTATTTAGTCATGTCAGGTCATTGGTTATTGTTGTGTCATTCTGATTGGTTGCCGTACTTGTTTTGGGAGGAGTCAGCACTCGTATATATATCATGTACTCGTGCTGCCTCCTTCAGAAGTTGTAATTACACTAACTTAGTCTAGTAACTAGTAGTGTAACCAGTTAGCTGGCTAGGGTACAGCCTAGGCTGCATATCTTAGTTACCTTCTCTGGTGGCAGCGATACTAAACGCTGTACCAGGTGCGTGAGAGCTAAGCTGTCTACGGACTCGCCGCGCCCTCCCACAAATGATCCAAAATGTATGTGATCATAAAGGATGAAGTCAAACTTAATTATGAATTTCTCCTTATAAACTACTTAACCCTTTGACTGCCAGAACAGAGAATTCTTGGTGTTAACAAACGCTTTTGTTTCCCCGATTTAAAAAAAATCGATTATCTTATTATTTCTTTTTGTTTTGTTTATACATTACGTTGTTCTGACGTAGTACTTTATGTAATAAAAAAATTGAAATGAATGTACTGGTATTTTGTTTTTTACAATTTAAAAAACAAAACAGAAATGGCTACTGAAACTCTCACCATTGAGTGTCTGTCCACGCGAATGTTTTTATAGTACGAAGATCTAAGCTCAGAATTCAGCAACTAGAAGGTGAATAAGCCGTGCACTCTGTTTGAACCCTGTAGCAACTCTGAGATCATACTATATTGAGCTTTATAGCTAGCACCATTAGAAAGGTTAGCTCTCCTCTTTGCAGACTAATATACTTTTTTTTTTTTGCATAATAGTAATTTTGTCCGAGTTTTTAAAAAAAATTCAATTCTTGCTGAAATGTCTCTACAGAAAAGAAATGAAGCACCAAACATGAGAACCCTCAGCTACTACTCACTAGCTAGCTATTACAAACATGAGAACCCTCAGCGCTACTATTCACTAGCTAGCTATTACAAACATGAGAACCCTCAGCTACTATTCACTAGCTAGCTATTACAAACATGAGAACCCTCAGCTACTATTCACTAGCTAGCTATTACAAACATGAGAACCCTCAGCACTACTATTCACTAGCTAGCTATTACAAACATGAGAACCCTCAGCTACTATTCACTAGCTAGCTATTACAAACATGAGAACCCTCAGCACTACTATTCACTAGCTAGCTATTACAAACATGAGAACCCTCAGCTACTATTCACTAGCTAGCTATTACAAACATGAGAACCCTCAGCTGCTACTCACTAGCTAGCTATTACAAACATGAGCCCTCAGCTACTATTCACTAGCTAGCTATTACAAACATGAGAACCCTCAGCTACTATTCACTAGCTAGCTATTACAAACATGAGAACCCTCAGCTACTATTCACTAGCTAGCTATTACAAACATGAGAACCCTCAGCTACTATTCACTAGCTAGCTATTACAAACATGAGACCCTCACCTATTCACTAGCTAGCTATTATAAACATGAGAACCCTCAGCACTACTATTCACTAGCTAGCTATTACAAACATGAGAACCCTCAGCTACTATTCACTAGCTAGCTATTACAAACATGAGAACCCTCAGCTGCTACTAACTAGCTAGCTATTACAAACATGAGAACCCTCAGCTGCTACTAACTAGCTAGCTATTACAAACATGAGGACCCTCAGCTACTATTCACTAGCTAGCTATTACAAACATGAGAACCCTCAGCTACTATTCACTAGCTAGCTATTACAAACATGAGAACCCTCAGCACTATTCACTAGCTAGCTATTACAAACATGAGAACCCTCAGCTACTATTCACTAGCTAGCTATTACAAACATGAGAACCCTCAGCACTACTATTCACTAGCTAGCTATTACAAACATGAGAACCCTCAGCTGCTATTCACTAGCTAGCTATTACAAACATGAGAACCCTCAGCTACTATTCACTAGCTAGCTATTACAAACATGAGAACCCTCAGCTACTATTCACTAGCTAGCTATTACAAACATGAGAACCCTCAGCTACTATTCACTAGCTAGCTATTACAAACATGAGAACCCTCAGCTACTATTCACTAGCTAGCTATTACAAACATGAGAACCCTCAGCACTACTATTCACTAGCTAGCTATTACAAACATGAGAACCCTCAGCACTACTATTCACTAGCTAGCTATTACAAACATGAGAACCCTCAGCTACTATTCACTAGCTAGCTATTACAAACATGAGAACCCTCAGCTGCTACTACTTCACTAGCTAGCTATTACAAACATGAGAACCCTCAGCTACTATTCACTAGCTAGCTATTACAAACATGAGAACCCTCAGCACTACACTAGCTAGCTATTACAAACATGAGAACCCTCAGCACTACTTCACTAGCTAGCTATTATAAACATGAGAACCCTCAGCACTACTATTCACTAGCTAGCTATTACAAACATGAGAACCCTCAGCTACTATTCACTAGCTAGCTATTACAAACATGAGAACCCTCAGCTACTATTCACTAGCTAGCTATTACAAACATGAGAACCCTCAGCTACTATTCACTAGCTAGCTATTACAAACATGAGAACCCTCAGCACTACTATTCACTAGCTAGCTATTACAAACATGAGAACCCTCAGCTACTATTCACTAGCTAGCTATTACAAACATGAGAACCCTCAGCACTACTATTCACTAGCTAGCTATTACAAACATGAGAACCCTCAGCTACTATTCACTAGCTAGCTATTACAAACATGAGAACCCTCAGCTGCTACTCACTAGCTAGCTATTACAAACATGAGACCCTCAGCGCTACTATTCACTAGCTAGCTATTACAAACATGAGAACCCTCAGCTACTATTCACTAGCTAGCTATTACAAACATGAGAACCCTCAGCACTATTCACTAGCTAGCTAGCTTAGCTATGAGAACCCTCAGCTACTACTTCTATTACAAACATGAGAACCCTCAGCACTACTATTCACTAGCTAGCTATTACAAACATGAGAACCCTCAGCACTACTATTCACTAGCTAGCTATTACAAACATGAGAACCCTCAGCTGCTATTCACTAGCTAGCTATTACAAACATGAGAACCCTCAGCACTACTATTCACTAGCTAGCTATTACAAACATGAGAACCCTCAGCTACTATTCACTAGCTAGCTATTACAAACATGAGAACCCTCAGCTGCTACTCACTAGCTAGCTATTACAAACATGAGAACCCTCAGCTGCTACTCACTAGCTAGCTATTACAAACATGAGAACCCTCAGCTGCTACTCACTAGCTAGCTATTACAAACATGAGAACCCTCAGCGCTACTATTCACTAGCTAGCTATTACAAACATGAGAACCCTCAGCACTACTATTCACTAGCTAGCTATTACAAACATGAGAACCCTCAGCTACTATTCACTAGCTAGCTATTACAAACATGAGAACCCTCAGCACTACTATTCACTAGCTAGCTATTACAAATATGAGAACCCTCAGCACTACCATTCACTAGCTAGCTATTACAAACATGAGAACCCTCAGTGCTACTATTCACTAGCTAGCTATTACAAATATGAGAACCCTCAGCACTACCATTCACTAGCTAGCTATTACAAACATGAGAACCCTCAGCACTACTATTCACTAGCTAGCTATTACAAATCATCTCAGACCAAAAGAATGATATATTGGCTAAATCAGGTATTAATATAGTTTGAGTAATTAAAGTGGTACATGTAAAAGCTGTCTTTATAAGAGAAGAAGCTAAACAGGCCAGAGGCGCTCACCATACATATTTTCAACATGAAACTCCACTTCCAGTGTTTGCTTAACTTCCCAGCATAAAGCAAAACTATTGAGGCAGAAACTTTTTTTTTTCCTCGTGTGATTACGACATGAAAATAGGGGGCATTACCCACACAAGCGAAGCTGACAGATTTGTGATTTCTTAAAATCAGCCGAAATTAGCACAATAAAATCTCTTAATACGTATACAAGGGTTATAATTGTTAATAATCTCCAAGATCAGAGCGTGACAGACAGACAGACAGACAGACAGACAGACAGACAGACGACTACTTAACCCTCTCACACATGTGTGCTGAGGGTTATTAAATTAAAATATTCATACATTTTTCATTTTATCCAACTGGTCGTGAAAATAACAGTGAAGGTAAAGAATAATGTCATATAATAAAATTTGTATTCAATTTTTATTACGATTAGTTATTGCAATTTAATGAATGCTTTGTAAACTAGTGGTGCGCTCGAATAGCGCAAATGCATGGCGAGCGAGTAAATATGAGTATAGGTAAAGATGATTTGTGAAGGAAATCACTAAATAATAGCAATGATTAGGCATAAAGAGTTAACAATAACAGAATTACCTGAATAAACTTCAAAAGCAGTGGCAAAGAAGCGCAGCTTGACAAAGACTTCACAATTGTTTCAAGAAGAGAGTAGCTATAAACGTTTTGGTTGAAACAAAGTTGCGTAATGCAGTGCAGCAGGATTCTCCGTGCTCGTTAATTGAAAAATACTGGAACTGTGAACGCTTTACCTAACTTACGTAATTAGAAGCGCGGGCGAATATTTTTGACGTACGCATACATACCTATATATATATATATATATATCTGAAATCTCAATTGAACACGACTGAGAGTCAGCTTCGCTCGCTTCGCTCGCTCGCTGAATAAGTGCATGCTTGTCAAGTAAAACAAAATGGCTGTCCTTACCTAAAGTGAGGTTGAGCAGCCAAGTATGAGGCCTGTAGATATCTGAAGGAGCCACATTGTTCCTTTGTGCAGGCCAATCAATGGAGCTGTAGAGCTGGGTATAGATCTCCTAGATAACACAAGTACATCAGTTAATACAAATTAATCTATCAAATAAGATTTGATATGATTGGAGTTTTTGTCCTACATTAAATTACATTTTAAATTTCACCTGGCTAACAACATAGTAAGCACACCGTTGAACTCTGAAAATGGTTTATATACATATGTAGTATTGTATCATTATTGGCATTGGATAGACATAGCCAATTTCAAAGAGACTAAAAAATTTGAAAAATTTAAACTGATTGAAACAATACTTTTGAATATTTAACAAATATCAACCACACTACGTAAGATCACACTAGATTTGTAAGTATAAAAACTTATTCCACTCTAACAATATCAATTGAATAAATGTTGCCTTGGCTGACGTGAGATTAATCTTACAAAGAAAGTGATAATGCTCCTAAATAATTCAATGTATTGCATTGTGATATTTCAGATTCACTCTTAATTCTATTTAAAGTAGACTCTGTTACGTATGTTTGCATGAAACAAGTGCCAGAAGAAAGAACTGCAAAGCTATTGCTACATATTACTGAGTATGTCAGTGGTGTTATTGTTACCTAGGTAATGGACTCTAATATTCACTTCATGTGAGTTTTAAAAAAGGTAAGAGGTATCACTTCTAGAAGATATCTTAACTCCACAGAACAAATATACGGAGAATATCTAATTTTAGTAGAAGAAAGTGTTACATAGTGACCATGTAGTTGGTATCTAGTCTATATTTATCTCTATCATATTCATGATAATTGCACAATAAGGGGATTTCCCTGGGAAAAGCAGTGGTCCTTCTAAATCAAAGTACAAGTATGTAACTATAGGACTGGATATGAGTTTAGAGCAGAAATTTGGAACTGGTCAAGCAGAGATGAACCTAAGTCAGGTGCTGGTGTTTACTGTCAGCTTAGCATCTGTTGGATGGGCTGCTCCTATGGCACATAAAAAACCAAGTGTCAAAGTTGTCAAGTGTGTGAGTGACACTAGTGATGAAGCCAAGTCATACCTCCTGTCCAAAGTCTCTAAGGTAAATGTAAACAAGAGCAACCCAGGAGAATGCCAGACGACAGCCTCTGAAGGGAAGGAGTACTACTGCGGATGTAATTTGTCCGCAAGACCAGTGTGCTCAATAATAGAAGAAAGAATCTTATGTATTTGCCAAGATGATGATTATGATGATAAACCACTGGGTCCATATCCTGATTGTATTGTTTATAAACGTACTCTGTCTTAACAGGCGAGTTTTAAAGACACTCGGAGCAGCTTTACTAAGCACTGGCAGGAGAATTTCACTAAAACCAAAGATGACTCTTTAAATGAATTGTATGTCAAAGTGAGAAGATTCTGATTGAACAAACCACTCTCATATATATTTATTTACTTTTATGCTCATGTAATTTAATATTGTGACTAATTAACTATGAATTACACACCTCTTGAGCTACGTCATTGTGGACAATACGAAACTTAGCTGAAGCAAACTACCACACACTCAATTTACTACATCACTAGCTACTTCAAACTCCTAATATGCTATATCTGTTAGATTCTTAAATACGGTGTTCCATGCAGCATCTTCAATGAAACTTCAAATTAATTCTATCTTATTTTCTCATTGAATTTAACTGTAAGAAACCCAGTACAAGACCATTTTAAAAAATGATTTTATTTTGGTACGTTTGAAGTTATAAATACAGAGTAATTTCTTGAGCTTAATAGAAAGTGAGTTTGAATTTGAAATGCAGATGATTGACAAGGAGGAATAAAATGGACAATTACTAAGTCAACACTATCATTTGCTTCCATGACAACAAGTGAGCAGATAGTTATGCAAAACAATGATAGAAAATGACAATACAGCAAACTGTTTCTTTATGCTATAAATTATGCTGTTGTTAGAAAGCCGGTACATTAAGCACTGCTGATGAGGCGATGTTGAATTAATCCTACAATGGCAGGAATACTGTCCCTTCAAATTAATACTGTATTCCACAGTTGATACTGACAAGTCCTGAGAAGAACAGTAAAATTCAAAACTTGAATCAATATCACTTGCAATATCACAAAATTTCCTCCATCTGGAGCCTCTCCGTGGAGGGAACTGACACTGGTCTATCACAGCAGCTTCAGGTGGAATGACCTCCATTGTCCCATTGCCACCGCATCTCACACCCAATCTCTCATTGGACAAACTTTCAGGAGCACTCCAGGAATAGCTGGAGAGTTCAAGGAGAAAGACCAGTGTAGCAGGGACAGTATACATGCTTTATTATTCCTGACTGACTGACTGACTGACTGACTTTGAGTCCAGGCTTTATTGTATTCAAGTGTGAAGTGTACTACAAAAGCAATGAATGCCCCAGGGAAAACCCCTTCCACAGTTTCGCAATATGTTTGTACATAACATACAAGTTTTTTGAAGTGGGCAGATTAATACGAGTTTGATCTATATAATCTCATAGTGTCTTCCTTATATCATATTGCACTGAATAACAATATTAAATGATAAAAAATAAGTACTAAATAATAATGATAATAATAATATAATAATAGTAATTGGGTGAGTGAAGTGAGACTCTCACTAACAAGTCTCAATTGAGATTTTGGTAAATAAATATATATATATTATATATGTATATATGGCAAAGTTCAAAGAGGTCAATGCGTGTCCACCCCTGAAATTTGGGAGAAAAGACTGAAATAATGCTAGGAAAAGAAAACAGTCAAGAGCTACGGCAACAGGATGGGAGAGACGTACGCAATTAGGTCTTCCAAAATTAGCCGAGTTCATTAATTTTTTTAGCGGCGGTGGTAAGTTTACTTGATCAATGTGCTGGTATTCATAGTAGCTACGTATACACCTTACGTAACAGATTTGTTCTTACTTGAAAATCCAAAGTTTACTAGTCAAGTCGCTAAGAGAATACAACGTAATGCTATATCTACTAGAGCTCCGGTACAATAGAGCATTTTGAACGGAGCGTATTTTGGAAAGGCGACTAGCTTAAATGAAAACCGTTAGTTATCAATCCTTAACCGTATCATCCTTGGAAATTTGATTGCTTACCCCTTGAAAATCTTTATCCAATAGTCAAGTCCAAGCAGGTCTTGTGCTGGTATATCCAGTGAACAAGTATGTATAAAAAGTGTTTTTTGTTGCTAAAGAATAGCAATAAGCTAAACAAAAATATTTAACTAACAAAAAAAATTAAATTTAAATTTCATAAGACCAGCTCACTCACTGGTTTGTGCTGAAACACATCACTAGTAATAGTAATAGTATATAATAAGATTATTAATAATAATAATAATAATATACGGAGCAGACAATGGGCAACATAAAATCTCCCTGGCTTCTACATGATCCTTACAAGAACAAAATCAATAGTGCAAATATGATTATAACACATTGATTACAGACAAAAACACTGTTAGTGAGTTTTCTGTAACTTTAAGCTATAAATGAATGTTGGTAATGAATGTTGCAGTAGCTTCCTTGCACTGTCATGAAGACCTTCATCAGAAATGTAGTCATATAACAACATTGTTCAGAAATTAAATCTGACAACACAATGATCTGTTTCAAAATTGGATATGGATCAGTACGAATAATTTCATGCAAATAGTTTTCAGATGAATGAGACTTCTTAAAATAGTCACACTTATGTATTAATGTACTTGTTGCAGTGGAGGTGAGCGGGGTCGCATTTTATAGTAAAAATAGACATCAAAATGATAATAATTCTGCACAATAATACAACACCACATCAGCTAGCTGACTAATTTTCGGACAAACGGGAGTATTTTCCAAGACAAAGTTTAAAAAAAATCCAGAACAGCGAATCCTGAAGATTCCAGCCTGTTGGAGTGCGTGACCCCAGTTTGCTCTTTATAGGCCAACACCCAAAATATTTCATCTTCTTACACCACTGTAGGCATTAATTATACTCCAGTATACTTGTACGTACTGACATACAAGAAGCACAGATGGTGCGAGGTAGAATTACTGCTGCACTCGCACGTATAGTGTCCTTGATCTGAACGATAACAGAGCAGAGAGGAGTCCGACAAGTTCTCTGCAGTGCAGTAATAAATAGAGGTGGGGTCTATAGTAATACGTAGTGAACAGAAATTCCTCCATCTCGAGCCTCTCTTTGGAGGGAACTGACACCGGTCGATTAGAGCAGCTTCTGACGGAATGTCCTCCAGACTGCCATTCGCCCCGCACTTCTGACCAAACCTTCGATGAGAAGGAACTACAGGAATAGCCAAAGAGTAGCAAATGATAGCAGACAACGTCACAAGCAGTGCTGCAAGGGAAGACCACATGGTGGTTTGCTAGAACTGACTGACTGACTGACTCGTATCAATTAATAGGTCTACTTATATGAAATCACAACCTATGTATGGAATACCCCAGGGAAAATCCCTCAATAGCTTAACTTCCGGAGCACTGAAGCACTACGCTCAGCGTTGTTGAGACAACAAAAATGCTTCTCAATTGCGAGAGAATTATTCTCATGTACCATATTAGTGTCCAAATGACATGCCTTGAAATTATTGAAGCAAAATCTTTAGCATTCGGCATTTCAGTGCAATAATATCCGACGTTAATTTAGCCCCGAGGATACCTGACTATGCATGGGCAAGGTGTTACTGAGTTAATCATTTGAAGTGGCACGTGGTGACTAACACTTAACATCCTATGAATATACTTAAAGTGGTCATTGGAACCAGACCAACTGGAGAGTCAAAGGTACCTCATTAATATGGGCAATACAAAAAACCACCAGGGACTTTCCCTAAGTATGGACACGTCCGACTAAAAGACTCTAGTAAATGCTACTCTATTGTAAACTACAGCTGAATATCTTGTATTCTAATAAGAAATATCAGTGTCAATCACAGTGGTTGCTAATTATAATGGCTAGTTCTACTATCCAACATATTCTTACTACTGCTAAACTACAATTTCAATTTCAGCGTATTTCACGCTCCCACATTTACTGTATTACGATACAGACAATTAAAGCTGCACAAATATTTGACTACAATTCTATTTTTTTTAAATTCTAATCGCTAAGTGCTGCTTGTACATAGAATTTTGAACAAAATTAAAATAGATGCTACAGTGTATAAAGATAACACACTTTCAGGTTTTTATCTTTTCTTCTATAACACCTGTAAAATTACTCTGAAAATTTCCTAATCCTGTAGCTGTACATTGCAGTCAATTAGAATTGTCTAAATTTAAGCATTACATCATAGTAGGCATAGTTTTATTTAGATTTGTATGCAGAGCTATTGGTTCTTCTGTATTTTACATTACATCTTCTCTAGCATCCATTCCTCCCACACAGCCTATTCATAGCTCCATGAATGCCATTTCATAGTGCTAGCTGGCTACACGACCATGTGGTGCACAGTCTGAAATCCCTGGGGAATTCCCTATTGGAAACAGTAGGTTGTTTCTATAAAAAGCTCATTGTTCAGTCATTCTTGTAGTTCCACTGGGTAGCATTGCCATGGACACTAGGCTACTGTGTTTCTTAGTTATTTGTATGGGCCCTGCTTGTGGAATGACTTTGCCAATACCTGTAAGAGCTGTCAGGTATGGAGAAGGGGCAGCTAGGCAGCATTATTTACCACCTGGGATTCAAGTGACCAACACCTGCAAGTTGTTTGAAGAAGAGAAAGGATTGATAAAGAAAGACACTGTAGTGAGCTGTCATATCCTTTTACCAAAGGATCCAAGCAAAACTTATTATTGCTCTTCAAACTCCTCCCACGCCGAATTAAAAATAATAAGTTCAGATGATCAGGACATATGCAATGTCATATTGAGTATTGAGTTCAGTGATCCCTTGAAAAAACTTAAACCAGAGGGAATTCTTTATGAAACAACTTCATGACATCCGTAGCTTATTGAACTACTCCTACAATTCATTTATTGGTGTACCAGCCAACCCTCTCAGCATTCTCAAGTCAAACTATCTTCAGACAACAAAATTGACACTGCTTCATAAATAATATCATTCTGTCTTTCAAATGATCGAGGTTTATATTAATAATTCAATTATGCCATTTAATTGTCATCTTTTTTTTTTTTTTTTTTTTACTCTACTATGACAACTATATTCATTAACGAAATACAATAATTGCATGAACACTAAAAAATTAATGTTATTTTTTTCATGCACCAGTACTAGGGCATACAAGAGTCTGTATGCATACGTGTGGATCTCCTGTTCTATATTTAGACTTGTATGCATACGTGTGGATCTCCTGTTCTATATTTAGACTACAGCTACTTTAGAGTCTTCTTCAGTACCTACTGTATTCTGAATTATAGCTTTAAGGCCTTCTTCACTGTATTCTACAATGCATCAGTTTCCCTGTCCCATAATAGCCAGCTTATCAACATCTGACTCTCTGCAGGAAGATACGTTGTTTCTTATTCTATTCTCAATCATTCTCATATCATCAGAAATCCTGAAATGGTTGAAATTACAAACTACACCGTGGAAGCTTGATGAATGTTCTGTACCAATGTGTTTCAATATGGTGTGCATTTAAATCTTACAAAATGAGCCATGAATGCTCTATTGTTGAGTCCAATAAAATTATAACTATCTATCATTTGTAGTGCACACTACAACAGCTACACTTCTAGCTGCATTTTTTTGGGTGCCTGCATACAAAAGAGGGTTTGAATGATCAGGTCTTGCAGTTCCTGGCTACAGATGTACCACTACTCATAACATTTCAAAAGAAGGTTTGAAAAGATATGAAGCCTTGACTGTGCAATTAATAAAGGTCACATATAATCACCTACCCTTTGTTAATTAGCCTGTTCATTTTTTTACATCACAGCATGAAAGCTGTAGTCATAATACTAGCTGGCTACATGACCACGTGGTGCATTACAACTGGCACACGTAAAGAAATATAATTTTTAAAAACTTATTGCGCAATGTGATTTAAAAAAGATTACACTTGTGCAATACTTAGTGCAAAGCAGAAAAACTGTACTATTTGGAATCATTATTTCAAATGCTGCAGTAGTGCATTCCGATTTTAAATTAACTGGACAAAACCGCAAGCAGAATTGAGAAAAATAAAATGAAGGTATTGAAGACAATCAACCAGTATAGCTATACACGAAGAATGAGCTCACCAGCGACGGCACTGTTGCAGGAGTTATGGACTATATACTTGAGGCTCGAGGAGCTCATAACTTGGACGAAACACGTTCCATGGCCCCTTTTTTATACAGTGAATCCAATAGCAGTACTCTTTAAGTTCCACTGTTAGCTGCGGCTTTGCAAGCTATTCTAATTATTGTCAAAATGTTGCGTGGGCGGTGCCACAATCACTTCTGACAAAGTAGCTTTAAATGTTTGATTTAGTGAATATTTTCAGATGTTAGTTAGAGCTGACAACTGATGACCAGCTCTGTGAGAATAGTGTGTACGCAAACTAATAAAATCTATTGTAGTACATACATAGTAGTCAATGAATTTGTTTTCAATAAACAGAATTAAAACAAATGACATGATTGAATTAAATGTTTGTCAGCGGAACTGAATGATATTATAAGAAGAGTATGCACCTTGACCTCTTAATATAGTTTGACTTGTGGAGAACCTTAGGATGATTGGCTGGCATACCACAAAAAAACAAAAAACCCTTCACACATTACATCTGGACTTCATAGAGAATTCCTTCTGGGTTCAGGTTCAAAGGATCACTGAGCTGAAGATTAAAACTGATGTGGCATACGTCCTGATCTCTTTGGTAATTAATTGTTAATATATCTGAGGGCGAATTTGAAGAGCAATAATACATTTTGCTGGAATCTCTGGGTATTGGAATGTTGCAGGTCAACTTTATTCTTGCAGTTCTTGACCCTTCTTCAAACAACTTGCAGGTGTGGGTCACTTGAATCCCAGGTAAATAATGCTGCTTAGCTGTCTCTTCTCCATATTTAACAGCTCTGATAGGTATTGGAAAACTCATTCCATAAGCAGCCATACAAAGAACTAGGAGACACAGTAGCCTAGTGTCCATGGCAATGCTACTCAGTGGAACTACAAGAATGACTGAACAACGAGCTTTTTATAGAAAGAGTTAGGTCATCCCTATAGGGAATTCCCCTGGGATTTCAGACTGTGTCATACCAATCATGTATGTACATGTCACAAGTCACGTAAAACAACAATGAATACTGGAATACTGGAATACTGGAACACTGGAATACTAAGCTTTCATGAATAAAAACAAAACAAAACAAAACAATTTTTCTTAACACTGCGACTTATTGCAGTATCAATTCTGCATTCAACCATTAATTATAATGAAGCAATCCTGTGGTGCACTTATGGACCATTAAACGACACACTCTTGTCTGAAGGGTAGCAGTATTAAAGTACCTGAGCTAGCTACAATATTCTTGTATCTGAGAATGTAAAAGTAAAAGTCGCAAGTGGTAGCAAACGGGCGGGGCCCTCCTCAGAGTGTACCAGATGGCAGCATTCTTGATATCAGCTATATTGCATCAAAAAAACAACAACTGCTGGACTACTTGTGTGATAGAAACCAAGTGCACTCTCAACTGAAAAACCTGTTTGGTTAACAAGTCGCAAAAACAACAACAAAAAAACCAGTTCAGTTGTATTTCACATCACTGTGTCACTATATTATTGTTGGGCCTCCAAATTCACTTTAAAAACTAATTACATACATCTGGTTAGACTCATTCCCAACTGAAAGTTCACTCACCAGAACATAAAACAAACCACTCGATGGTCCCACGCCTCACCTACACCCAAGCTGGATTTGTGGTATTTTAAGGACTTAGTTATAGCAGACACAACTGTTTACGGTGTCTCTCACTGTCAACTTTAGCCAATACAATTAATCGTATTCTTAGATCCCCTGTAAGTGTGAAGTACAATGGAGAGGTGATAAGATTAACCGATTATCGCCGAAATACGCGTTTTTGCGTACCGCGCGAGGGTGCTTCACAGCCCGGGATACGCATTTTTGCGTACTCGCCATTGCACCCGCTTCAATTAGCTACCAGCAGCAATCGCAAGTGTTTCAAGAGCTCCCACAACGCCGTAGCGATTCTCCTGTGAGGTAAGTGTAAGGGAGGCAAGGTTTTAATGACCCTTACCATAGAAATTTTTTTATTATTTGTAGATTGAAATTGTAGCACTGTTTGTGTATAAAGAAAATCAAAGTTACAAAAAAAAAATATGAATAGCTATAACTAATAGACAAAAATATTTATCAATTATTAATATGATATAAACTTGTCAATAAAATTTAAAGACAGCCAAGAAGTCTTCATAGAGGGCAGTGATGAAGAATTTTATGATCTCAAAGAAATAGAGATAGAATAAGGGAGAAGACTTCTCAGGTGTAGAGGTCCGTGGCCAAGAAGTCTTCATGGAGGGCAGCAATGAAGAATTTGATGACCTGGAGGAAGTAAAGGTTGAAAAAGGCAAGCTATTTTAGCTTCGTTTGTTCATACACAGAGGGTTATATAGATTTTGAACAACACTAACCACAAAAAGGTCAAGTTATTATTGCATGAGGATACAGACTTTCTTCCTCCCAGTTCTCCCCTACTTGAAGGTGCCCATAAAATGGATTTCTTAGGAGAAAGTTTCTCAGGTATGAAGAGAAGGAAGTGCAATCTATGTCAAGAACAGTAACAACAGACACATCATGGTACAGTACAGAGGTGATTATGGAGTGTGGCTTTGTCACCATGGGAGTTCAATCAGACTACTTCATAGTATTATCAGAAAAAAATCCTAGAATTGCAAACACAGTAGTCTATATAATTGCTTGTTATGTTATAATATTATATTATTCTAGTATATGGCTCACACAAAAAAAAAATAAACAGCCAAAATCCATAGTTGCTGAATTATTTCAAAGCAAGCGGCTGGTGAACATTTAAAACAACAATATATAGCTATGAAACATGAGGTCTTAGCCTAAACTTTTACAATACTGATGCTAACAATGGTATACTTACCTTGAAGCTTGTAGTTTCCAATGAGTGCGCACTTCATACACTTCAAACGCTTAGAAACTAAACAAAACTTAGCCCGCGGGTAGAGGAAGGCTTTAGCTTCAATCAGTTAATACATCGCCGTCGGTTACTTCGAAGCGTATTGCCTCCAGACAAGAAAAAGCTCAGGCGGTTCAAGCCTCGAGGTGACGGTCACGATTTCTTGTAAACAATTTAGGAGTACGCGCACGTAATCGCGAATTTAATTTCCGGCGTTAATCGGTTAACACCATGGGAACAGTGTTGAGCTAAGCAAAAGAAATTTATTAAAAATAATAGTTCATTTGAAGCAAAAACTGCACACTTTTAAAATTTCTGCACAGAATTTACATGATATTATTTCATATTAAATGTGTAATTTTATGGTGGAGTTGCTCATTCTATTGTTGTTATAACAAGCTTCACTGTACACAATGGATAGGGCTTCTTTGAAGCCTTCCAAGACACTTGAAGATGTGAACTTTACATATGTACCCATATTCTGCTGAAATTTATAATTTGTTTTAACAATTGTGGACGAGGTGTTTTTTTTAAAGCTAAATTGTTAACTCTTCTGGTGCTGAAAATAGTTTGTTACTTTGTTACAGCTTTGCATTCGATCAGAAACTTCTCTCAAGACTGATTATTTTAGTGAGTGCATGATGAATGACTGAATGACTAACAACTAACACACACACAAACACACACAGGCACATAAAAACACACATATGCACACACAAACACACAATATGCATGCACTCATATTGACAAGATCTACTGTCCAGTATACTAATTTGGTGTTGGTAAAGTTCCCCCATTCCCTGGTGCTTCCCCTTTGGGTAAAGTTATGTTTCAAAACATGACAGTTTCCTTATCCTCGGAATTGTTAAGCTAACATCACATTCCACAAGCAGTTGTACCACATACACCACTTACATGACTTCATACTGCCTTTCTCAGTCTTCTTTTATTCATTACATGAACAGTTAAACCTTATATATACGGGCCTATGGGACTGAGGAGGGGTGCCCGAAACTTCAAAAATGCCCCTACATTTAAATATTATGCTATCTATTATACTGTAAGTAACTGCTGACCTTAAAAGTTCAAAACCTCCCTAAAGAATTTCTAAGACTTACTATTTCTCTGTTTACCACCTTTTATTAACCCTCTGACCGGCACAAGCGCCTATAGGCGCTCAAGCATTACGTCATACGGGAAAACAATTTTTCCCCCTAAATGGAGACAGCTCTAGCTCTGCTACAGCGGCCAAAGCACGGCTAATGAGTTGCTCTATTGCAGCTATTTTTAGAATAGAAAAAGAGATTACGTAACTAAGGTAGCTGGACAAAAATAAGCTTAGGCGTTACTTTTGAAAATGGCGAGGAACTACTCAACTTTTTCGATGTTTTCATTTGGCTAATAATGCAAACCAGATTCCATATGGTCAACCACGTCATGATAAACTTTTCAAGGTCCGTTCATTGTTAGACATTATTGTGCCTTGTTTTGCTGCTGAATGTGAAATTCATAAGGAATGTACAGTTGATGAAGCTATGATTCCATTCAAAGGACGACTTGGTATGAAACAGTATATGAAAGACAAGCCAACTAAGTGGGGAATCAAAGTGTTTGTCTTGGCTGATGCTCATAATGGTTATGTAAAGAACATTCAGGTTTATACTGGAAAAAATGTGGAAAATGATGGGAATAATATAGGCTTATGTACTAAAGTAGTTCTAGATTTATTAGATGACATTGATTCAGCTGGTTTGCAACTTTATACTGATAATTATTATACCAGCCCAGTTCTTTTTCAACATTTATATGCAAAAAAACAAATAAATGCATGTGGAACATGTCGTCCTAACAGAAAAGGGTTTCCTTCTCAAATAATAACTAAACCCACAGTTTCCAATAGAGGCCAATGCAACCATAGGTCTAATGGTCCCCTTCTTGCATGTTCTTGGGTTGATAAGCGAGCCTTATATCTTATTAGTACTATTCATGTGGCTCAAGTATCTGGTGGGAGCACAGTTTTGAGGACAGAAAAAGATGGAAGTCGTATTGAACGTCAGTGTCCACCATGTGTTATAGATTATCAGAAATTTATGGGTGGAGTTGATAGAGGTGATCAGCTCGAGTCTTATTATAATATGGGTCGCAGGACTAAAAAGTGGTGGCGAAGGGTGGTATTTTATCTTTTTGAGGTGTGTATTCTGAATGCATTTGTACTGGAAGGGTATGTTCAACCTGAACTTCATGCTAACAAGGGAAGGAAAAAAAGAGACATTTTGAGTTTTCGGCTAGAGTTAGCTCATGAACTAATTAGTGGGTTTTTCCCATGTGAGAAAGCTGGTCGTTCTAGAAGTGAAGAGAGTGCACAATTGAAAAGGCTAAACAATACACTTCCACACTGGCCCCAAGTTACTCAGAAAAAGGGAAATTGTGTTGTATGTTTGGAAAAGAGGAGAAGAAAGCGTCTTCCAACTGTTGGTCATAGGCATGAAACGAAGTTTATGTGCAAGTCTTGTGATGCATACTTATGTATTACTTCTGAGCGCAACTGTTTTCAGGATTACCATACTTTGGTTCACTTTGCTGTTTGACCTGACATAGATTTTTTTCACTTTGCTGTTTGACCTGAGATAGATTTTTTTTCACTTTGCTGTTTGACCTGAGATAGATTTTTTCACTATGTGCCTGTTTGTTCGTGTTTATGCCTGGCATGCAGATGTGCACAGCGTTGTTAGCAAACTCACTATGTGCCTGTTTATCTGTGTTATGCTGGCATGCAGATGTGCACAGTGTTGTTAGCAAACTCACTATGTGCCTGTTTATCTGTGTTATGCCTGGCATTGTGTTTATAATAAATATATAGGTAAAAAACATATATTGTAAAAATAAGAAACATTCTCAAGGTATTGTAGACTGCATAAAGGTCATTCTGTTGGAAATACATACATATGTTGTGGTCACTATAACCACGTTGTGGCTTGTTGCCAGGCAACCAAAATAAACCACAATTGTTTATTATCAAATATACTTTCACGAGATATATGGTTGCTAGGTACTTTTTTGAAGTCCTGATTTTATATGAATTTGTTTTAAATTATTAGTCTAGAAAAATAGATCTCTGAATTTAATCTGCCGGTGAGAGGGTTAAGCTCTTTTTTTTTCTCGTTATACTAGTGGTCGCAGTACAAAGTTTTTCATGTGGAGAGTGCAGGAGCCACCACTACAGTAATATTGAAATTTCATCAATATTCACAAAAACCCACCCGCTTAATTGAGGTGCCCGCAACTTCAACGACTGAATAAACGAGGTTAGACTGTATTCTACTCCTTCAAAGAGAAATTATGTAGTAGAGTAAAAAATTTCAACAATACGGTTATTCATTAGATGTATTCTCTCTCTTTCACAGGCTTTTTTAAACAATACAGAATTAAAAATATTTGGTCGCCACCGGGAATCGAACCCCAGGACCGCCTGCTTAACACAAAAAAACAAAACAAAAAAAACAACAACAACAACAAAAAAAAAACAAAAAAAAAACCAGCCTGTGAAAGAGGAATACATCTAATGAGTAAAAGAAGGCTGAGAAAGAAATTGTGAATATGGTTACAGTCTTCAAAGTAAACCTGTGTCTACAAGTTTCCAGCTGTTCAGTTGTCTTGGTGTCCAAAATATTCACACACACAGCGCAGCAAGGGCAAGTGACTGTACTCATTTTTAATTGCTTGTATAGTATGTGTGTGACAAAATTAATTAGAGTCTTATTGTCAACCTTATTTCAAATGTTAAAACAATTTGTTTAAAATACACACTAATACTAAACACAACACATATATACATGCCATATGTACTTTATACTGTCTGGCTTATGTAGGTGAATTCGTCAATCTTTACTACATAGCTGCACTTAATGAATGTAATTGTTGAAATTTTGACAATTCCTACCATAACTCGACTTGTTTGACTAACAACAATACAGAGTAGGTCCACCGCTCACTTTACCTCTATGTATGTAGTTTACCAGGGAACCAAAATTAATTTGTCGTTACCGAAGGTGTTGCTAAATTTAGCAGAAGGGCAAACTAAAATAGAACTGACTAAGTAAGTCATATTCAATGAATGACTGCACGATAGCTTGTGGAAATACCTTATACGATAATGACAGGTGGAATTGCATACAAATAAAATGAAAATATAATAAGAATGGAGTGTTGTATAACACATCACTACGTTTAAAAAAATGCTTAGCTCTTTCGGGCAAATTTTCTAAGGATGTGATGTAATATCAAGTGTTTTTGCCATTGGGTGAATTTACCTCGTTTTGAAGACAAGGTGAGAATTGAACCGTTACATGCCGACATGATTGGCATGTGCTCAATGAATTAATTATTACTAACCTTTCTAATGTCCTCAATGAGGGGGGTCAACTTCGCCTTCAACCTGTTCGCATAACAATAGCCCATGGGCAAATACACCTAGTTAACAAATAAATACATATATTATACATGTACATTACAATTGTTCATTTGGTACAGGAGAATATCATGAGTCTGTTGTCTAGTATTCACGTGCCGCAGACATGTGTGGTAATATGGCCAAGACCAGAGATATTCTCTGGTATAAAAATGTATAATAGATTTATTGTGTACTGCTTGCAAGTATCGAATGCATCCTATAGCCTGGGAGGATAACCCACAGCCAAATGTAATAACAAAGAATACTGATATACGGAAAAAAATATCTCCCTAAGCAAATCCTGTTTAAATTATAGCATTCCTATGGTCAACAGCTATGTATATGGACAGATTTCAGTACACAATCTATAATATTGTATGCTTGTCTGTCAGCAACGACGACGGCATATGTATATTTGATAACTCATTAGCTGAGCTGGATTGGTAAAGCGTTATTGTTAACAACTATGTATGCGTGTGTTGATATTACGAATTAAGCTAATTTGGGTAGGTAAAGCATCGTCAGTTTTGCCGATGTCAGCGGCTGTGGTAGTGTGTGCCAATCATGAATACATAATAGGTCAAAAAAAGTGAGTGAGAATAAAGTGGACTGATGTACATAACTCAGCCAAGTGAGAACAATACCTCATGCTACTGCATTCCTAATTAATCAAGTTAGTACATCAAGCGCCACTGTGTGTGTGTGTGTGTGTGTGTGTATGTGTGTGTGTGTGTGTGTGTATGTGGGCATATTGGCTAGATATTTATATCCTACTCAAACTTGGCATTACATACATGTATTTTGCAATTTATATTCACTTGATTACACGCCATCAAAACAGAGTACAGTAATTTTGAGCAAAGACAGTTCTATTCTTACTGACAGTCTGTACCTGTCTACAGTGACACCACCAGTTGGAGGGCTGGATGGGTAGCCAGGTGGGCAGCAACCTGCATACACACACACATACACACATAAACAAACAATCACACACACAAACACAAGCATACAAACAAACACATGCACAGAAACAAGAACATATAACATACACATGCAAACACAAACACACACACACAATCACATGTACACATAATCACACACACACAATCACACGCACACACAATCACACACCCACACAATCACATGCACACACAATCACGTGCACACACAATCACATTCATGTACAGCTCAATAGAAACTCGTCAGTGTGATATACCAATTAGTGACCACAAGGCAGACTATGGCATACTTCCCTGTAATACTGAGCACTTCCATTACCTGTATTACTTCAGGGGCAATACTACATACCTCCAGGCTATCCACACTTTTGCTGCCTGTGGCACTATGCAAGTTACCTGGGGTAATACCTGCATTAGTACCTGCAGTAGTACAGGGTAAGGTCTGTTAAACAATGGGAGAGCTTAGTGTACCAATCAAGCAAGCTTTTCTGATGTATCACTCTCAAGGTTTGAGTTCTAGACACCTACCGAATGAAAACGATAAAGAAAAGGTCAAAACCTTAATTACTTACCATTTTACTGTTTTTAAACACACAATTATATATGAGTATTACCAATTAAGGAGTTAACCACCCACACTACTAAACACTGACATATTCTCCAGATTTTCTAATTCATACATCCCTGATAGTGTCTTACTTGTTCTCCAGTTAGATTATGGGTAAGTGAAAAGGTGTGAAATACATTGAAGTGGCTATATAATTGTAAGTCAAGTTACCCAATTCCACTTTTCTTCCATGATTTAAAGCAAGAAACTGACTACTTTGTATTTACAAAGTCCTCACCAGATTAGCGGAATATGCTTCAATACACTAATGCCCTCACCACTAGTGCCAGTCTGAGGTACAGGCACTGCCTGTAGTACCTCGGGTTCTGCCTCGGTTGTGGCAAGGTGAGAGGTAGTGCCTTAGGTAGTACAGGGCCGTAGGAAATGGAACGGCCTAAATGGCCTTGGACGTTCAGGTTTTTCAGTTAAAGGGCATGGCTGTACCCTCAAAAATAGCCACACCCCTTTAGTTGTGTCTACTGTGGCCACGTGTTAGTGTCCTTTGCAGGTATCTGTATGGGATGGATGGCTAGTAACTGTGCACGGTAAATGAGGCGATCGTAGCTTACCAGCACTTCCTAAACAACCGTTTCAGCCCACTGACATACATACCTTTCCCTCGGAAGTCTTTTGGGAAGATTAATGAAGTCTACTGCTCTTTTCAGCGGGGTGCCTCATAATATGTCAGTTTGTTTAAATGAATTTGTGCAAGGTTGTGAACATATATTTGGACAGTTTTAGGTAATTCTTTTTTTTATCATTCTTTCTGAATATCACAACACATCATACTGTTGACTATCATAGCACATCACACAGCTTAATTTAAGGCAACCCAGTTAAATTTATTAATTAAAGGAACTTCCCCGTAATTAATGGGCAGGGAATGGCCGTTTAGGTTCAATATTGCTTCCTACTGCCCTGTAGTACCCCGAACTCTATCCAGGTACTCCAAGTACTGGTGGGATCTACCTCTATCATGTGGGAACTAGGGGTAACAGGATCAGGACTACCCAACCTCAAATGTCTTTAAGTACGTCAAATTCCTCCCCAGTACTACAGGGTAGTGCTGTAAAGATGTTTTTGAGCTGTACTGTACATACTAATGCTGGACCACTATTTCAGTATAATATGAGTGGCACACGTGAAAAACATGCATACAATATCATTCCTTTCTAGCTACAATGAAAAAAAAATTACTACTTGGAAAGCATAAAGCTTAATAAAGCCGCCTGGTTATAGTATGCTAGCTATAATTCTAATAGACTTGAAAAGTTTAGCTAAATGTAAAATTTACCACAATTCCGGCAGCAGTGAGTTGAGTCCATTCCATTCATAGACGTTGAGAACTGACAGCCAAAACTTGCCCCAAGATGGGATAGAAGCAGCTCCGCCCATTTGGTGAAGTAGAGTACGAGCACGTTCTGCATCAGGGTCATTAGGTCCCACCCCTAACAGTCGGAGTGTTACATAGTTGAGGGTCGTGCCAAACACAGTAGACTTGCCCTCTGTGTGCCTACATAGAAACAAATGAGAAAGGGTTTAACTACAGTCAGTGCTCACAGAATCTGACCCTTTACCAACTTAAAATGGCAAGCTCATGACAGTGTACATCCATGATAGGATTGGGGTGTGGTAAAGGGTCATCACCGGCTTCTCCTCTGGAGTTAAGAATGATATGTTGAGGGTAAGCTATCAGTGAGTTATTTGTCTGCTTTCTAATGGTTGAATAGACCGAGACTGAGAATTAGTTGCTATTGAGGTAAATTTCATTATCATGGAGAGTTCCTGATTTTTTTTTTTTTTTTTTTTTTTTTTTGGCAAGACTGCTGAAATTTTCTAAGATCCAGCCATATGGTTTTTCTTGACTGAAACAATTCATGCCTACTTGGAGGTGTAAACACACACGCACACACTTAATAAAACTTGTCTGAGTGCCAGCTTTGTTGCTGTGCTGGCATGGTGAATTAACTGCCAACCAGCAAGAGTGCTATATCCTAACATATATTGCATTCACTTTCACTCCACTCTAAGCTACAAAAATGAAGAGCTTCCTGGAAACAACAACAACAACAACAACAACAACAACACAATGCCTGCATTTCAACACATCTGAGCTAAATGTACATATACTCCTTCCCAGCACAGATACGGACTTACAATCCCCATCCTCCATCTTCTCTCTGCACGTTACGGAGATAGCGGATCATCTCTAGTCTCTGGGGCTCTCCCAGAGGTACCTCAGTGATATGACAAACAATCACCAGTCCTGGGGAATAAACAACAACAAACAACAAACAATTAACTCATTGGCAAGTGAAGCCAGCACATTCGTAACTCTTACTAAATTCATTTTTACCTTTTTGTTTTTTTTTTGTGTGTGTGTGTGTGTGTGTGTGTTATCCTGGCAGGACTGTTTGTAGTTGATGCCAAGAAGTATTATAATGAAGTGAAAACAATACCCCACAGCAGGTGCACGACATAATATTCTGATCGACTGTTTGTTACATTTATCCATGTAATTGCAGCTTAAATTTGTATTTGGCAAGGATACTCTTTTTAAACCTTTGTCTTTCACCATAATCAGGAAAAAATGATGCTGCAATTTTTTAACTTTTAAATCATGGAAGTCAATTTGCATACTGAAGATGACAGGCATATATTACGCATGTTAAGTTGTTTGTTTAAGCAAGCTGCTTTTGCCTAAGTAACAACATAATCATATCCACAACAACAACAACAACAAATGTAACAGCAACAATAATGACTAAATAATAAAACAATACCAGCCATGAGGAAGAGAGGTCCTCCATAGTCGCCACTCCAGTGGCCATCTTCTGTCTGAAGCATTGAATAGAAAGCCATGCCATTCCTAGCAGCTTGAGTTGGAGATGTGGGAGTGGCCAGAGGAGGGGCCATGGATGACTGTAAGATAACATTAATAAATTGCATATACTACTACTACTACTACTACTTAGTTGTTGCTTCTTTAATCAACTTCTAGTACATGTAATGATGCTTTACCCACTCAGTTAATGGTGACGCTTTACCCACTCAGCTAATGGTTACGCTTTACCCACTCAGCTAATGGTGACACTTTACCCACTCAGTTAATGGTGTCGCTTTACCCACTCAGTTAATGGTGACGCTTTACCCACTCAGTTAATGGTGACGCTTTACCCACTCAACTAATGGTGACGCTTTACCCACTCAGCTAATGGTGACGCTTTACCCACTCAGTTAATGGTGACGCTTTACCCACTCAGCTAATGGTTACGCTTTACCCACTCAGCTAATGGTGACGCTTTACCCACTCAGCTAATGGTGACGCTTTACCCACTCAGCTAATGGTGACGCTTTACCCACTCAGCTAATGGTGACGCTTTACCCACTCAGCTAATGGTGACGCTTTACCCACTCAGTTAATGGTGACGCTTTACCCACTCAGTTAATGGTGACGCTTTACCCACTCAGCTAATGGTGACGCTTTACCCACTCAGCTAATGGTGACGCTTTACCCACTCAGCTAATGGTGACGCTTTACCCACTCAGCTAATGGTGACGCTTTACCCACTCAGTTAATCACGCCACTTTACCAACTGAGCTCAGCTAAGGAAATACACACACTGCCATCATCATTGTTACTTACGATCGTTATTATAAGTTGGTTTCTAAGTTTCAAAAGAACTGTGGCACACTACTGCCTACTCAACAATAGTATGGTAAAGGGTTGCTAGCTAGAAGACCCTAATGTGCCATTCTTTTATTGTGGCTACAGAGTTGTACTAAATTGCTTACTGTGTCCAGTCCCAGTGCATGTAGTTCTATAAAATCTTGCTCTCTATTTGCTATCCTAACGTCTTCTTTCTCCTCCGTTTCGCTCCTCTTTTTGTCCAAATATATCCACCTCTGTCTTCCCTTGTCATTGCAGCACAACCGCCATTTTGACAGGTCAGTAGCGGGTCCAAATTTTTGTTCCATCTAGGAAATGCGGCTTGCAGTCCAAGCTGCTGTGTCGGGGAGCAACGGGTCCGAGACAACTGGTCCAAGAAAAGGGCGTGGGCGTAAGTTCTGCGTCCAGTAGTATGCAGCTGCACGCACTATTACTGTATCTCAGCCACACCTCCTACCCCAGTGTATGAGGTGATTAACAATGGTGCGTGGGTGATTGGAATTCTCAGCTGATTGTGCGCGTGTGGTGTGATACTTTCAGCCCCGCCCCTAATTCTCAGACGATATCTTGGTGCGTGCCTTCATAGTCGTATTTCATGAGCGTAGCATGCGCACCCGTTGGAATTCACTGGTCGGCAGTGATTTCGAAAAGAAGTAGTTCTACTCTGCGTTGGCCATCTTGTTTGTGGTTGCTTATGAACTGTTAGAGATATGGGTGTCGTGGAGGATACGGTAGAGCTGGTGTCTAGCCAGTCCATTTTCCAGTCTACTACAATGGCGGTCTTGGGTATGGTTTCTGTACTGTACCTGTACAGGAGGCTCACCACTTCTGACAGCCAGCTGAAGCCTGGAGAGGTAAAGGGTGCTCACACAGCATTTGTATTGTATACACTGAGCTATAATGCAGTGGTCAGGCTTACAATAGTTTCTTGTTGGCAAAAGGAGAGCATAAATAAAAATATTTTGTTAGTGATAAATTATTAAGTAGCTTAGGAATACAAAAGGAGAAACTTGGGTACATCAATTTGTGATCTTTGATCAGTTCTGTCAGTTGTTAGTGAGCTTACACTGATACTGTGTGAATGGTTTTTACTACCAATTGTCCAATACTAAAAATAATTGCTATTATGCGCAAGAGCTGAGGCATACTTTACCAGTCGCTCACTGTGGAGGCATACAATTGTATTGAAATTAGTCACCCTTATCATTATTTTACAGTATCTTCAATGAAGAGTCATTCTTTCTGTAACAATCGTATGTAATTGATTTATTTTTCAGGTTCTTCCTCCACATATTCCGTCCTCTATTCCATTTCTGGGACATGCAGTGACTTTTGGGCAAAACCCAATTCAGTTTCTCCTTGAAGCTAATGAGAAGGTACACACATCAGCTTATTATCACTGGTAGTTACACCTGTCTCATGGGCATGCAGCATACACACCACACACAGCGTGGATGGTTCGTATTTATGTACTTGAAAGTGAAATTTAAAGCATTATTGTGTCAAAATAGGCATATATTCACTTACAGCTGTTACCATGAACTGTTAACTAATTGGATGCTTAATGAGGTTACGGTATTTGAGATGTCTAAGTCTAGCATGATATATTTTATGTGTCATATGCGATTGAAATTTTGTTATTTGTGTTCTGGCTTTTCCAAATCTATATAGTATGGCATCACTTGTGGCCAGCAAGGGCCAGTTGGGGAGGCGAGGAGGAGGGGGAGGGGTGTTGATTGAAACATGTGACACAATTTGAGATAACTTCTTGTGAAGGTTAAATAGCTTAGTACCATGACTGTGATAACAAAGCCATGATTTGTTTCAGCTAGAGAGCCTTCATCAGTTGAAAAAAATTGGAAAGAAATACGAGAGATTATAGGTGTATAAATACATTACTATTTGTACATTCGATAACACTGTGTTCTGTACTGCAGTATGGAGGCGTGTTCAGCTTCACTATGGTTGGCAAGACATTTACATATTTGATCGGGTCCAATAGCTCCGCCCTCTTCTTCAATTCCAAGAACCACGATTTGAATGCAGAGGAAGTCTATTCTAAACTGGTCACACCGGTATTTGGAAAGGGCGTGGCTTATGATGTGCCTAACAAGGTGAGGGAGTATGCAATACTACATATTTATGAATATTTCATAACGAGACAAAGAGCGAGATTTTATGTAGTAGCTTTTGTGTGTGTGTTAACTTGTAGCTGTTCCTGGAGCAGAAGAAGATGTTGAAGCTAGGTCTGACTATCGCTCATTTCAAGCGTTACATCCCTTTGATAGAAGATGAAGCATCTAAATACTTTGAACGCTGGGGAGATAGTGGAAGAAGAGGTTAGTAAAACAAACTGAACTATACCAGCTGTTATTTTTTCAATAAATCGTGAGTAAATGCACAGAATTTGTATTCATGAGCTTTGCATAGTATCACATACCTTGTGAAATGGTAATTGCACTAATTCCATTTATACATTATATTAATTTATATTTTATAGTGCATATGTATAATATGTACATACTGATTTTCTTATTTTCTTGCTTTAGATTTATTCAGTGCGTTGTCTGAGTTGATTATTCTGACTGCTAGCCGATGTCTTCATGGTGAGTAACTGGTCACTGACTTGCTCTATTCAGACCTTTGTCAAATAATGCACCATCTTTTTCACTTTTTTTGTTGGTCAGTGCATTTCCTAAGTTGCTGTTGGATATTTCACATTTTCATAGTTCACTATCAGTTGTTGAGTATAACACTAGTTAACCCTCAGTGCGCATGCGCGAGAGAGTTATAGTAGTTGTCCTATCTGTTTGTCTGTCTATTTGTCTGTCTGTCTGTCACGCTCTGATTTTGGAGAATACTGACAATTAACAGTTGATTTAGGTATGAACTTACTCAGGACGAAGATTTAAGACCTTTTATTGTGCTACTTTTTTTTAATTTCGGGCTAATCATTGAGAAAACGTGAAGCTTTCAGCTCCGCGGTAGGTACCAGCTTTTATGGGCAATGCCCCCTAGCCCGCGTCATAATCACGTGAGCAAATAATTTCTTGCAGCCAGCGGTGTAGTTTGATTTATGCTCAGGGAAGTTAATTGAGTTGAAAGAAGTGAAGTTTTGCGTTGAAAATGCGTATACAAGGTGAGTGTTTCTGGCTAGTTGAGCTTCTTCTCTTATGAAGATAGTGTTTCCATGCACCATTTTCATTGGTCGAGCTATTTTGATGCCTCATTAAAATTAAAATAGCTAACAGATTGCTTTTTCTTTTGGAAGGAGATTATATTGTAATAGCTAGGTAGTGCTTAATAGCGCTGAGGGTTCGCACCTTTGGTGCTTCATTTATATTAGTGCCCATATTGAATTAGTGACATCTGAGTTACCAGTCATTTTATTTTATTGATTCAAATAAGCACTATATCTCCGGTACCTCCAGGTTCTGAGATCCGGCAGCGGCTAGACGAGCACGTGGCTCAGCTCTACACTGACCTTGATGGCGGCTTCTCTCACTTGGCTTGGCTGCTTCCTGGCTGGCTGCCTCTACCATCCTTCAAGTGAGTAGCAATTGTTAGCTAACTGTTGGATGGAACTGTGGACCAGATGTTGTTTGTTTGTTTAATTCCTCTGGAATTTATAAGTTTATGTAATTAAAAGCGTTTAATAATCAGTTTGTGCATGTGTTGTTTTATGCAGAAAGCGTGACAAGGCTCGGGAGGAAATGTATAAAATATTCTGTGAGATTATCAAGAGGAGGCGTGGCTCTCCTGATGAGCAGCATGATGATATTCTGCACATGCTCATGAACACTTCATACAAGTAAGTGGGTATGATTATATCATGCTCGTAATGGGGTAATCATTACGTACACTCAATCCCCTCTTGCCTGTTACTCAGTGAAACGCCATAGTTTTACCAAGAACACGTTGAGGCAACCCTTTTCAATGAGTTTCAGGCAGCACATGTGCTTGCAACCCTCACTAGGCTTCTTCAAAACTCTCTGGAACTAGAAATAACTCACTTGCACTGCAGTGATAGGTAATGGTCGTCATATTAGCAAAATAGTGCGGTAAGAATTAATTAATTGAGTGGCTAACTTGTGCCTGGTATAGAGGCATCTGGATAAGAGGGTTTGAGTGTACATATGTACATGCATCCTTAAATAATAGTGCAATACATATTCACTGGATGTGTGTGTGTGTGTTTATCAGAGATGGCCGTATGTTGAGGGATGAAGAGATAGTGGGTATGTTGATAGGTCTACTAATGGCTGGCCAACACACCTCCTCTACCACAAGTGCATGGATGGGGTTCTATCTAGCCAAGAACAAGGACATGCAGGCAAGTCTCGTTATTTATGTGCGTGTGAGTTAGAATTAAAAAAAAAAAAAAAGGGGAAAAAAAGAAGAAGCAATAAACGCAATTTAATTCCATTTATTCAATACATAAATCCCTATAATGCCCCATCTAGCATAAGAACGAAACACAGACAAACCAACAAACTAATTAACATAACACTAATCTGAACGTACTCCCAGAGACTGTATTTATGCATAGTAACTTTCATCAGCTTTGATGGTTACAGAAACTGTTGTTGTTGTTGTTGTTGTTGTTTTAACAAATTTAGAATCAGACATTTGAAGAGCAGATAACAGTGTGCGGTGAAGACCTTCCACCTCTGAGTTATGACCAGGTATTTACCTCCAGCTACAAACTAGTCTGTCTATTTATTATTATTGTTGTTATTATTGTTGTTGTTATTATTATTATTTATTATTATTATTATTATTATTATTATTAGCAAGTACCCCACCACACAGTGGCACTTGACATACTAACTTGTGCAAGTTAGGAGTGTAGTAGCATAAGGTAGTTTTAAGCATGGTTTCCCTCTCCTGTTCTCTTTTTTCCTCAGCCATCCCGCCTGCTCTTCTGTTCTTTCTGAGCATTTTCCTTCACTTCTTCATTGAAGTAGTTACATCAGTCAGCTTTTTCTCACCTGCTCCTATTTTTATATTACAATCTCCTGTTTCTCTCTCTCTCTCTCTTATACCCATTATGGTTAGCTACTGTAGATGAACACTCTTTCCCAACTCAATTCAGCGATCCAGTGTTCAGTTCTTATAGGATACAATAGGTTAATTGCACCTTAAGGTATTCCAAGCTGTTAGGTCCTGACGGTTTAGTGGTTTATGTGCGAGGAAGTCGGGTTTTTTTCCAATGTTCCTCTTGTCAAAGTTCCCCCCCCCCCCCCCCCCATTCAGACAACAATGATGCGTTACCAATTCTGAAGTCATCTCATGAATTACACACCATCACTGTCGTTGTTTGACACACAAACGTATATTATATAGATTACTATTACTGTTGTTATTGTTGTTATTATTATTATTGTTGTTGTTATTGTTATCATTATTGTTAGAATTAGTACTAGAATATATTGTTGTTGATGATGATTTTAATTTTCGTTTGTGATAAAATTGCTAATTTAATATATCCTGTGTGTGGAAAAAAGATCTTTTGATGTGCACTATTAAGGGTATTCTTATGATGGGCATTAATTTGTGTAGATTACCAAGCTTGTATATCTGGATCGCTGCCTCAAAGAAACTCTTAGGCTCCGCCCACCTATTATGACTATGATGCGTATGACAAAAACACCTCAGGTTAGCAATAATAATATGCATACACTAACACAAACACACAGACTTGGCATGCCCATTCATCATTCATACACACATATATAGCTACATACTACATTGTGTAACTTGAATTATTGTTTTTTTATTTATCACAACTCTCCTATAGTATGTCCAAGTTGAGTTGGCCGCAAGAAAAACTTGAATAACTTTAGAACGGAAGCAGCTACGCATCCGGGGTTTGCACCATTGGAAAGCTCGCACCGAAGCGGTTAAAGATATTCCCTCAGTAAACTCCAAAACCGGAGAGAAAGTGCTATTCCAAAACTCAATACAGAAGTCTATGGGAATAGAAAAAAACCACAGGTTTCCCGCTCAAAACGCGCCCGCTTTTAGTCACGCGGTATGGCTCAATTTATCACGCGGACTGTCTTCATTAAGAATTTTGTAAACAATGAGGGCTTCTTCTCGGATTGCTGTGTTTCTAGCTTTATATCGCGATTAGCTTAGGTTGCGAGTGTGGAAACAGGATAGACGGAGTGTTCTGTTGTTGCAGAGGGTACAGGACCACCTGATAGGATGTTGGTATGATTATTTGTCTACCTGTTCAATAACAAATGCCATATAGCCAATATATTTCAGTGATATAGCTATCATTTAGCTAGCAACTTGTAATACAGCCACACTTACGCTGTTTGCCGTTAAATTGTGTGCTTGTCAAAGCCGTGTTTATGCCAATTCCTTTTCTTCACTATTATAGATGCCGTTTATTGTAAGAATTAGGACCAACTCAGGCAGAACTCCACTTTCAACTCGGATCACAACTATTTTTTGTATGTGTACTACTTAAATTCTATCATTTCATCATTGACAATTTTATTTAACATGAAAGTCTAGTAACTTTAGCTACAAGTTTACAGTGCTGTACTGCTGAATCCTGTGAACATCAGAATATTTGTTGGGACACAGTAGGTAGAATCCACTGATTTTAATCCTGTCTCTTTAGAAGAACTCCCACCAGTTCGCGTTTTCCATCTGCTGTACATTATCTGCGCATAAGAAACATAAATACCATTGAAAACAGACGAGATGAGCTGTACAGCGCCCGAAAAACTCCATAAACTTCACTAAATTTCTTTCTTTCAACAGTTACAGTATTAATGCGCACCAGTGCTACCGCCCCTTTTTCACGTGCAACGTTGACGTTTGCGCGCTTAATTGACTTGGATTCACATGACTAA
>WLWD01004334.1_pt1 | contig 50479 bp, 34 predicted proteins | sample 6712731 | NCBI WGS metagenome assembly WLWD01 (sample SAMN12718690, study PRJNA576275) | sponge metagenome | isolation source: marine sponge | host: Mycale hentscheli | place: New Zealand: South Island, Marlborough, Capsize Point | collected 2014-11-01
AAATTTTGAATGTGCCAAGCAGTTTTTTTTTGACAGCCATTATGCCAGTACTGTTGGGACAGCTCTATTCACGCCCTATTTTTGACAGCCATTATGCCAGTACTGTTGGGACAGCTCTATTCACCCCCTATATTGTCTTCATTTGAAGATAAGCCAAGCAACAAGCCAGGAAAATTTGGATATAAATGATTCAAGTGACCCAAAATGTGAACAATCCTAATGACATTTTTTTTGCTATTGTCGTGGTCCTGACGAAGGCAAATGATTGGCTGTGATAACTCTAAGTATTTATACCAGTGGTTTCATTTAGAATGTATTGAATTGAAATCACTCCTCGATCCAAGCTTTGGTATTGGCCTGATTGTCCAAACATTGATTACTTTAAATCTAACAACTAAAAAAAAAAGTAACTATAACTATTAGTATTGTATATTGTTATACCAACATGTTATTTCATTCAACAATAGATCATTCATTCAAAGGGAACAACAGAGTCACAAATATTAATGAGAGCACATGAAACATAAACTATTTTGTCCAGTGTTGTATTGCATTACAAACTCTATTGGTTGGGTGGCATTTAATATTGAGTATTTCTTTTGCACATTCCTAATAACCATCTCAACAAGAATTTTTAACATTAGCTATATTTCTTGTTTGCTCAACAGTAATAAAATCCAATTGCTTTTTTTTTTTTGTAAACACAGGAATCCAACAGAATCTCCAACATCAAACCCACAATCTGCTAGCATATCACCTGGAAGTAGTTTGTTCAGCAATGAACTATGTTCAGTAATATATTTATCACTGGTTCAGCCACCCCAACCTTCTGAGATGAAACTGACAGTTCCCTGTGGAGTGATCCCTCTTTAATACCTAGCAGTGGTGCTTATATGATGATAAGTTTGAGTCAGGCGATCCAAAAAAAAAATCAACGGAATCTATTATCACAACACACGATGGATAACGCTTCAGAAATACCATGGGCATTGCTTTCTCAGTGTCTATCTGGCCAAACGATTAAGGGTTTAGTCGCACAAACAAGACATTCAAAACATGTAGAAATATGTGGCTAACTGTAGACTTGCTTATATGAAACCTGTATACTAGATCTTGGCCTTGTAGATAGGCACAGTTGCATTAGGGTCATAAGTAGTTGTTGAAATGGAGAGAGAGAGAGCCGAGTGAGATTCAATGTAAGTGTATAATGTTCTTAATAATTTCCACGTAGTTTATCCTGTATAATGAAGTACTTTTGCATCATTCTGTTCAAAGTCTTTTCCTGTTAGTGGTACATCTGTTCCATACAGATGCGTGACCACAAGAAGGTTCAGTAACTGGTTATCCGGTTATATAACAGGATATCCTGTGATATAACCGGATAACCAGTTAAGTAAGTGATTGTACCAGTTAAACAACTTCAATTTTAGTTTTAGTTTAGACTTTTAAAAATGAAAAACAAAATTTTTAAATGTACGTAACTACACAATACAATACAATTTGTTGCAAATGATTTTTTTTGGTGGATGTTACTGTACATACTTAAAATTAAAAATTTTAGCATGGTTTTTTAACTTGTTAATATCATAGATATTTTAGTTTATAAGTACATTCCACCTAGCAATCTCTATAAAAAAGATTATAAAAAACAATTGCAGTTAACTAGCAATTTCTTGATTCAGTGATTTCAAAAGTATAATATTAAGTAGCTTATTTGAGTGTTGGATGGAGCCGTCTTGGTCACATGACTGGATGAACCTGTATGTAACAGGATAGACCGGTTGTGTAACTGAATAAGATAAAACTGTTTTGTTACGGGCTACCTTCCAGTAACATAACTGGATGGCTAGAATACTGTCCAGTTACATAACGGGACTTGTCCTGTTGTGTAACCAGACCATTGGTCACGTAACAGGACAGCCCATTTTATTATTACTGGATGACGCGTTATGTATAGGGTATCCAGTTACGTAACTGGACAAGTTGGGCATCCCTATGGAACACATATACTTAAGGGTGACTACAGACCTCTGGAAAGAGTTCAGAATGAGGCCATAGATTTTACATACAGAGAATAGCATTGAATAATAATCATTACATAATGATATTCATGGTAAGTGTGATTAATCTAATAGACGAGTTGCATTCAATTCCACAAACATTTCAATTAATGGACGTCACGCGTGGATGCCTGGATCACATTAAAAAATGTATTAGAGTCAATGGGGCGAGTCAAGCGGAACTGTTTGAAGTTCCTGCAGGAGCTAAACATTATTCATTTTAAATGAAAATAGTCCAAAAGTCCTCTCCAAAAGCTATCAGCTGATCGTAGTTGCATGTGCGAGAGTGGAGTTGGAGTTGAGATGTGAGTGCTGAAAGCAGCTATAGTGGAACTGGGACTGGAGTTTTAGAAGACGCTAAGGATGTGGCTGTTGTTACACTTGTAGTAAGTGATAATCCTGGAGCAGAGCTAGTTGAACCGCTTGACAAACACCCAGTGGCAGCCTTGAGATGGTGGCTACTATGCAGAGGAATTAAACTACCTACATCAACAAAGAAGAAAGACCTCATTCCCAGGTTCGCTATTACTTTACATAGTTTCATCCAAAAACCTCTGAGGAATTTTAATGATATTCACGTACATGGGCGCGGTCAGGTCACGCCCATTGGGGGGAACGTTTCTAAGGCTTCATCAGCTGGTGGCTCAACCAAGGATGAGTGAGTACTGCAAGTCTTTAGAAGGTGTAGCAAAACAGAGGTACACGAAGAAAATTAACCTTCTTGGTCTCCAGGAAGAAGATGAACCATACTCTGAAAGAAGCTTGCTCAAATTCATAGATGACCTGACTTTATGGCCTCCTGTTGAATATGGACACATTTTTTGTTATTTTGTTGAACACCCTGGTGTATACACAAAACAAGAGCTAATGCAGTGGAAAAGTTTACAAGCATACAACTATTTTCAGAGTGGGTTAGTGGACTTGAACAGTATAGATGCTTTTAATTTGACACTGTAATACTTGATATACATACATGCATTCTAGATTTGTACGTGATGTAAAGGTGTGGATTACTGGTCCTGAGCTTTGCATATTACGTGCATATGTAAATCCCAGCATGAAATCTCCCGACAAACCCCATGATGCCTGGATAGCTGTGAGAGATGGCACTATTGTAACAGCTCATTGTAAATGTATGGCAGGGTAAGTAGCTAGTTGTAGTTTCAGTTGGTTAAATAATATGATGCTGGATTAATTCTTGTAGGTTGAGTGAAGGGTGCTCCCACGTAGCTGCTGTGATGTTTAAGGTGGAGTCTGCAGTTCGAAATGGTTACACTGCTGGTACTTCAAGTTTATGTCGCTGGAACCAGATATTTAGCAAGAAAGTAAATTTTATTAATATATATTTTAAGATTATTATTATTATTCTAGAAGAACTTTTATTTATACTTTATTTTTATAGCATGAGCCTGCTCGAATTGTCGACATCAAGTTTGTCACTCCTAAGTGTGGAACTGAATCAAAGCAGCAGAGTCCTGCCCACAAGATATCAGCAATAGTCCCTCCACCAAACTACAATGAAAAGAAGGCGTTCATTGAAACGGTTCTAACTTTACTTCCAACTTCTGCAATACTAAATGTCTGCACTATGAAGATAGGCCCACGTTGTAATTATGGAGTGGCGCGACAGCTTCCACCAACAATTATGTCTCTCAGTGATCCAGGCTACAAGATGGTGTCTGACAAGCAATGGCATGATGAAAGTCAGAAGTTGCTCAAAACTTTGCAATTTAGTGAGAATGATGCTCAATACCTAGCTGAAGTTACCAAATTGCAAAGCAAGTCTCTCCTTTGGTTTGAACATCGGAAAGGAAGAGTAACAGCTTCTCATTTCGGAGCAGTTTCCAAAACTTCAATAGATAACCCTTCGAAATCTTTAATTGAAGCTATTTTACAATCAAAAAAAATTCCCAAAGTTCCAGCATTAGAATGGGGTAGATTTAATGAAGATGTCGCCAGGAAAGCCTATATTTCTGCTGTTGGCAATAAGCATAGTTCTTTTGAAGTCAACCCTACTGGCTTGCATCTGCATATAGATCATCCATACCTTGGTGCATCTCCAGATGGTTTAGTCATTTGTTCTTGCTGTGGACCAGGATTGCTTGAAATAAAATGTCCTTACAGTAAACGAGATGTAGACCCAACTCTTGTAGTTGACTCGAAGTTCTACTTGAAGCAAACCAGTACTGGAACAAAGTTGTGTCCTCAGCATGATTATTATATGCAGGTACAGGGTCAGCTCTATATATGTAACCGCAGTTATTGTGATTTTGTATGTTGGACTCCTAAAGGGATACACATAGAAAGAATCAATAAAGATCCATCCATTTTTCTGGAAATAGAACCTAAACTTAAATTATGTTTTTTGAATTGCATTCTTCCACAAGTCCTATGTGTAAAGGAAAAGGCAGATGTATACTGTTTTTGTCGAAAAGGTGAATTTGGTCAGATGATAGCATGTGACAACTCATCTTGTCCTTATAAATGGTTTCACTTTTCATGTGTTGACATCGCTGATGCAGTCATGGTGAAGAATTGCTGTGTGGTTGGATGTACAAACTATGTATGAAAGAAAGGAGGGCTCAGCTTTTTTTAGATTTCCACTTACAGATAGGAATAGGTGCCAGAAGTGGGAAGCTGCTATAAGAAGAGAAGGGTGGCATCCAGTCAAGTCTTCAAGAATATGCAATGAGCATTTTCTTAATGAAGTAGTCAATAATTCATAGAGGATGCAGAAAAATCAAAGCAACTTTCAAAGGTACGAATACATGTTGAAAGGGTCATAGGACTACTAAAAAATAGATACACAATATTAAAAGGAACTTTGAGTTTGAGTCTCATCAAGCATAAAAATGATGAAAATGTGGCGAATATCGACAAATTGTTGACTGTTTGTAGTGCATTAACGAATTTAGGGGAACCTGTAGTCATTGGATGTGTTTAACCCAAAATGGTCCATAGCAACCATAGAAAAAAATTGTCTTTATAAAATATACATTACAGAAAAAATGTTTATGTTGCCTAGCAGCCAATGTTTGGTAATTACCACTTGTAAACCATAACATGAATATAATTATCTTGTAAACCACGCCAATGAATAACGTTATTTTGAACTCCAGACTGGTTCAAGCCAGTCCATGGATTATTTTACTGTACAGCTATTTCATGGGACAAAACTAATCAACTAAGGTTTCATATTTATCCTGGGCTCAATTTCATGAATATTATTTAGATAATTCCAGTATAAAAAAAAATGTATTAGACCTATCTTTCTAATCATTATTCTTCAAACAGGTTATTGGCGAGCGAGCGAAGCGAGTGAGCAACTCTAAGATGTAGTCTATGGAAATCCTGAATACGTATCGTCGTCGTTTAAACGCGCGCGCATTCCAGAAGGAGTACCATTCTTTACCCTTTACCAATTGTTACTTTATCATGAGGAGTACCATTCTTTACCCTTTACCAATCATCATTTTCCCCTTTACATGTCATTACATATTCTACTACTAATAATGAGATGTGAATTCAGATTTGGCAACCTGCAGGAAGAAAACCAATGCAAATTCAAATCAAACGACCCCAATGCAATTGAAAGTGTCAACATTTCCCCAGAACCTCGCTCGCCCAACCAATGCTACACGAGCATTTTCTAGTTATTTCTATAATAGACCAATAATCAGTAATGTTGATGTGAATTTGAGATAATATGTGTTTATAAAATACAGAGCATGAATTACCATGAAGTACAAAAAATGAATAACTGAAAATTGTGCATAAACTATCAAATATTGTGCATGAGTCATTACAAAATATATATTTCAAAAATATGGGCAGTTAGTTTCATGAAGTGAAGTCTACAAGGGTGTGATACTTTTGAAAAAGCTTCTTTCAGATGATACACATAAATGCACTTTGCAGTACTCACATTGAACACGAGACTCATGGTGATTCCCAACAGCAGTAAGCTTATTTTTTCTTATGATAACTGACAGCACAATTCCCCTTTCTATCTGCATGCTTAGGCCAGTGACCTAAATTTACATTCAGTCTATTAGCTGAAGATGCTCAACAGATCGTGGACGACCAGCACTACGACATCTTGTAGAGAAGCTACCAATGAGCTGTTTTGCTAGCTCAGTAGTACTGCTACTACTCCTGCCTGAATTGATTGTTCTTCCACGCCCCTTTCTACTACTAAGCCTTGTACTAACACACCTCCTTCCCCTTATTCCTCTTCCTCCCCTGCTAGGCCTTGCTCTTACTGTTACTCGCCTACCTCTCCCTCTCCCTCCTCGTACAAGCCACCTACTTCCACTAACACACTGTTGAGAAATGTCTGATTCTGCTCCAGACCCTTGAGAAGTGACATCCATAGTAGATGAAGGACTGAAGTCTTCCATGGATGATGGAAGATGGAAACTCCCTTGACTTGCTTGAGCATCCATGTCAATTGACTCCGTCTGTAAAGTTACAATAGATTCCTGTTCAATGTATTCTTGTGCATTCTCTCTTTCTCTCTCCCTATATATATTTTTATTGATTATTATATTGACTTGCAACCAGCTATTTTGCATGTTACTTACTATAACACCTAAAAAGTATTGTTTGACTATATTTTATATAGCTACTACATCTATTTTACTTACTCTACATTTACCTGAAACATCCAAGTTGGCTCCAGTAGTGCTACTAGGCTGAACTTCCACTCCACTACTCAGAGTTGCTAGCTCAACTGTGTCCAAATGCTGCTGCCCAGCACAAGCAAATATTCCTTCACCCTCCTCGTCGCTAGTTTCATTCTCAGAAAGACCGAAATCGTCGTCGAATAAGCGCTGAATAACTTCGTCGGCATCCATTCTATCTCCTGTGCGGTCAACGCGTGCGGTCAATTTCAAAATTCAAATTTACTTTTCCCGTTTTCTCCTAGTTACCGACAACACATAATTCGCCTATTTAGAGCGTTGTTAGAGCTTTTCATTCTGCGTACTTTGAGACCAAATTTAGGATCGGATCGCGAGCGGTTGAATTTTTATTGGTAAAAGCGCCATATGGCGCTATTGCCGGTGAAAGGGTTAAGCTATCATTACTTAACTGTACTATTATGTTAATCACATAAGCATCACTTTGATTCTACAATTACTCCATGTTTGTGTACCATATCAATTGTTATAAATCCAAATTTAATGTCCTGTTGGAGTCGATCATAGTTATACATTAAATTCTAAATTTCATTTTTATCAGTTGGCATTTGCTTTGTATATTAGCTAAGATATTGTAGAATGGAAAGCTTTCCATATTCTAGCTACAAACATACCAATGCAAACACAGGCAGACACACAAACACAATACATATTCATCTTTATAACATTTTATGAAAATGATTTCAGGAGTATAGATATAACTGAACTTTAAATGTCATCATTGCATAGTTGCCAAGTGTACCGGAACGTCCGGTACAGTACCGGAATTATTAGATCTGCAACGTACCGCACCGGAATTACTACTTAGCCTATTGTTGCACCGGAATTACTACTTAGCCTATTGTTGTACAGGAGCTGCCAGCTCTGCAATCTATTCACGCGTGGCGTGGCCAGCTCTGAATTTCTACGCGGATCAATTAACTTTGGCGCCAAAAAAATCTACAGGTTACCGCGAAGCAGGAGGACAAACGGGTCCCGAGCTATAAGTGTATAACTGTTGTGTACTAGTCTGAAACAGTCACCTCAAATAACATCCTTCTATTATACTTTCAGGGTACGGAATGAGGCTCTACTTGTGAAGCCATTAGAGCAGCTCAAAACTCTGTCTCAACGGTGACCAACTCCATCCTGACTGGTACCAGCTCCTACTATTCCACCAACATTGTATTCAGACTTGGCTGGTATAGACTCCGTCATCATCACTTCAGTTCTTTCTGTCGGGATTGCTACCGCTATATTCTTCAGCCCTATCACCTACAAGTCTGAAATTTGTGCAGAACTACTCCGCTCTCACTAATGAGCAACCAACTCCAAGCAACATTGGAAATACGCCAAGCAACATTGGAAATACGCCGTCACTTCTGCGCCGGACTAACCTTTTCCAAAGTTACAACGGCAATCTCACGGCTCATTATTGTATTTCTTATTTTTGTTTACAAATGGGCTCTTTTTAGAGCTACCACTAGTCAATTGATTATGCTGTCTTACCAATACATTGCGCGTTCGCGGAGCTCAACGTTATGGGGGCGGGGTAAAATAGCGAATCAGTAGTCAACTTGAAAATATAAATCGATATTTCGTGGAATTGATCGTTGAATTGAATCCAAATTTTGCGCACAAGCAGCATACCCCCCCCTTAGAATAAAGTTACAGAGAGATTTTTTTAGAATAACGCAGGAGTATAACGGCACGAAAATTTTACTATTTACAAAAAAAGAATTATAGATATTTATTAGAAATATGGTTCTGTAATGTTGTGAAGAAGCCCGCTAGCTACCTCTGGAAAAAAAAAGAGCACGCTAGTTCCTTCGGCCGCTTCGAAATAACACCAAATAGTAGCGGTGTGCAGAGCTGTATCGCGGTCCCAGACGGGTCTTCATTCTTCATATTTGGCTTGCTGGAGTCCTCTGTTGGTGCTCATTCCATCTGTAACAACAAAGTAAGCCCACAGTACACAGAAAAAGAAATATAAAGACATAGCAAAAACAGTCAATTTGCGGTTAAGCGCCTCGGTTTCTGGTGGCAGGGCATCCTTAACGCTTTTCCAGTTTAACTGTTTAATGATCAACTGCTTACTAACTGTAAAAAAAGCTACACACAAAGTACTCACTACCAATAAAAAATATATTTTGAAATTGGAACTGAAAGGAATGTGGTCTATTGATAATGGGCATGGTTTAAGTGTGGCTTACTAAAATGGGTGTGATTTTGGGTGTGGCTCACTAAGATGGGTGTGGTTTTACCTGTACCTAAAATTAGTTTCATAAACTTGGCAACTATGTCATTGTCCAGCTAGCTACTTGCAAATTGAACAAAACCAGACTCCATCAGGTTCACACAGCCGCTCTAGCTAGCTTTCCTCCCAGTGGGCGTGACCCGACCGCGCCCATGTACGTGAATATCATTAAAATTCCTCGGCGTTTTTTGGATGAAACTATGTATTCTAGGCTCTCACAATTATTTGTGTGGAAGACTGAAGAGGATGGAGAGTTGGTTGTTGATGTTTCCTACCTTTTCGTAAGTACCAGAGGCTAAGAGATGCTGGTGAAAATGTTAGATTTCCATCCATTCCTCCTGTACCTATTTCTGGGTGGAGTAAAATGTCCTCTTGACTCGCCCCATACATTTTTTAAGACATCCACGCGTGAATTTTTTTTTGTTTTGAATTTTTGCGGAATTGAATGCAACCCGTCTATTGATGGGTAAGAGTATGATTTGGATTCAAAACTTCTTAACACGAATCAGAACTCATTGAATGATTGAATCAATACGCCATACCGTGGCCTGAGTAAGCCCCATACTACTACACTACACCCGCTCAAACTTACCTTCGTCTTTTTGTATTTTTAGACCCGAAGAATTTCTCTATGGCTCGGTGTTTGGACACTGTGGTAAGGGCGCTTTAATTAGAATACTGTACTAGGACAAACTCTCTCACGCGTGAGAGAGTTTGTCCTAGTACAGTAAGGATTCGACAATGACAGTGACGTCACTATCTTGGGTTTGCGCGTGGCTTCCTCTTGTTTATCAGGGAAAAGTGGTCAACCTTGAAAGTATGATACAACAACTGCCAACTACTTTATCTATTTCTTCATTGTTAGGCTCTCCAGTGCATGCTTTGAATAAAAGCTGTTCAATATTCGAAAAAATTTTGAAGCCCTTCTGGTCAAATCTTTGCTGAATACTATTTACAGCTAAATCTAAACTCTCAAAAAAATCCTTCTATACTCACTTTTAGCTGATACTGGATGTTCAGCCTGAGCACTTCCATGATCAAATCTTTTGGGTACCTTGCGCTTCCTGTCTAACTGCGGCTCAGCAACATCTAATTCCTGACGTTTAATATCAATTTTCTTCCAGAATAACTCAAAGTTTTCATCTGTTCTCAAAGACTGTAATGTTTTTACTGTCAGCATAGCTACAGCATAACCCTCCACAGTAGAAAGGTTAGTCTGTTGTAGAGTTTGACTGAGCTTGTCAGTATGTCGAAAAATCATTTCTGAAAGGACAATACTGAAAAAAAACTTGAAAGTTTTCATTTGACTTTCAACTCCTCTTATTCTAGCCTTCATTTCAGAGTTAGTTCCTGCACCATAAGCTCTCTCCCACAATTCTTGAACGTTTTCATAATTGTCTATAATACTGGCAAGACTTTCTGCACGAACTGTCCATCTTGTAGGACAAAGAGTACGTATTCCAGAACTTTCACTACCACATTCATTCTTGAACTCTTTTAACATTGCTTCACGTTTAGGGGAAAATTTCAGAAGTTTAATTACTTCTGAACATATGTCAAGACAATCCTTCATTGCTGCTGACTGCTTGATGGTGTCAGCCACACTTAGATTAAGTGCATGGCCAAAGCAGTGAGTAAATACTGCACGTGGCTGTATCTCCTGAATTCTTGTGGCCACGCCAGATTTTGCTCCCGCCATAGTGCTGCAGCCATCGTAACACTGCCCCCTCAGTTTAGAGAAGGGAATTTGAAATCTCAAGAAAATATCTTTGATAGCATTTACGATACTCAATGCATCAATCGATAGCATGTAATGAAAACCCAAAAATTCCTCTGAAGCTTCAAACTTATCACTAACCCATCGCATAACTATAGTGAGCTGTTCTTTGTTTGACTTATCAGTAGTCTCATCTACCATGAGTGTGATAAAGGGTGAGGAACGAACTAGCTCCAATATATCTCTTAACACTTTGTTTGCCATCAGTTGCAGCATTTCATTTTGATTTTCAGGAGAAACATGCTTATGAGAACTTTTTTCTAGCCATTTCAGCATTTTAGATTTGTCTTGAGCTCTCAACTTCAGAAGTTGCACCAGATTGCTTGATTCATCACTATTTTGCCCACGCAAAGCCAAACCTTGTCTTGCCAAAAACCATACACTGGATAATATTAAGTGTAACATCTCCGTTGCTTCTTCCCTCGCTTTTTTATGTTCTAAAATAAGCATTTCATCCAAGCTCTTACTAGTGCTTGGAAGTGTTACTACAGCTTCAATAGCTTCTGTATGGTATTTGGACTGGGCATGCTTTTTAAATTGTAGCATCTTTCCAGTTAGTATAACCCTTAGTAACCTATAAATACAGTTTTATGAATAGAGCAATAATAATTATTATAATAATAATAATAGACCTACTAACTATAGGTATTAGGGATCAATTGCATTAGACGGACCCGCCTCGCGATTAAAAATGCGAGTTTAATGAATGCGATATTCGCGCACTACGCGCACTTTAGTCATATTTAACGCACTTTTTAAACATTTGCTCGAAATGAGTGCATTCACTGCTAGCCTTACCACAAGCCCATTGTTTCAGGGTGCTTTGCCCACTACCAGTTATGTCTGGAGGATAGGTTTTCAGTAGCTATTAAAGGATTATGGGTGTGGAGGTATCTATTCTGCAAGAAATGGTATGAATGTTACTGTGTTTACTGTGTTATACACAGTTCCAGTAACTTTCAATGTTGTTTGTATGTACTCCAGTTACTGGATCCCTAAAATGGAGGGAATGATTTACTGTACTATGAGATGATACATTGGGAAGAGAAGTTACGTTATTGTATGCTGCCCATTCATCGCTCCATATTTCTGTTCTTGGCTTGGTATGACGTTGGATGATGGGGAGTAACGTTGCCGCATTTCTCTGGTCAACTAACTCCAGGATGCCCAATGCTGGTGTATGGCTAGTGTCTACCATGCCAAAAACCCATACGGGAGATGGAGGAGAGTGTCCACGATGATGCTATGGTTGAGTTATTACATTTATTCAAAAGAACAACAAGTATGACAAAGTACCTTGGGCTTATGGGAAAAACAAGACTCGTCAATCTGGACCACATTTGGGTGAACAGGACCTGAACCACCCAGTGTCATGTCATCATGGTTCAATAGGCGCCAACTACATATCTCTCGTAGCCACTGATAGGTGTCAACTGCGACCTTATTGGAAACCTCACATTCACTGGCTGCTTGAGTCACTGGATACTGCCGAAACCACCAATAAATCAAAATCATAAATTTTTGTAGAGGTACACGCGTGCTTTCAAAAAAAGTACCCACTCTTAGTGAGGTTGACTTTTTGCAGGACCTCACTGTGCATCTCCACCTGATCACAACGATGAAATCACTTATTAAATGTATTCATATTTTTTGTATATAAACAATTTACAATATGCTGTATTACCGGTATTTGTCCATAATGTCTCCTCGATACTGCAAGGACATGGGAGTTCCACAGCTAGGACAACACTTTGCGGTAGCTAAAAGTCCTTTACCTTATAATATTAATTCAATTGAAAGCTAAACATCGTACTTAAATTCTATTTCACCTTGCAAGTAGGTAATTAAGTCCTTAACATCTCCAAATATAGTGGGTCCTAATTGGATAAGGCTAAGAGCCATCTAGCAACATGTACTACCTTGTGTAAACTTGTAGGGCTTCTCTAAAACTTCCAGGTAAACTTGTACGGCTTCTCAATTATGCTACTCTTATTTTGTTGTGCAAAGCCCGCCAAGTGCGGTAAATGTGGTAAAAATGACCGCCAAATGAGTGGTAAGAATGGCGGTAAAAATGTTTAAAAAGTGCGTTAAATATGACTAAAGTGCGCGTAGTGCGCGAATATCGCATTCATTAATAAAGCGGGGGGGCGAGACCCTTTACCAACCTAGAACCTCTACACTCGATTAGCGGTTGGTAAAGGGATTGGGTACTGAGACTAACTTTTCATTATGGCGGTTCGGTTAAATGAAAGTATCCCACTCAGCTTTCAAGAGTAAGTTAAAAGCTTTGCACCCCTTAGAAAGTAATGCCAATCTAGTAATACTCTAGTGATGTGGGAGAGGAGGACTGTCTAATAATTCTGTACATTAGTTTCTTAAGTAGTTTGAGACAAATAGTGTGTACAAGGTGCCTGTTTGAGTTTGCTAGTATGCAAGTCTGACAAAAAATGGAAACTGGTTGTTTGCTATGTAAACTTGACATATATCTTTGAGTCATCTTCAGTGGTTTCACAGGACAGCTGCATTAGGCTTGTATGTTTGTCCCTGGCCTCCATCTAATAATCCTATCATTAGTTAGCAAGTGTCTAAAGGGTACTACTTGTCACTTACTCGTAATAATATCAGTGAAATTAAAAATTCGCTCACCTAATAGCTAGACTAGAGTAGCTAAATGGAATGGCGGCACAACTATAAAAATTGAATGGAATCATTTAGCTATTATATCCATGTAATTTTTATACAGCAGGACCACAACTGTATTATCTTGTCCAGTAGTGATGGCATTTCCCATTGGCTTATTTTGCGGGTAGCAACATGCTGCTGATGTATCAAGTCAATACAAGATGTTGGCGAAGCAAGTGTCATGAAGTAAGTTGATAACGGGTGTGAACATAACCAGGCCTCATCCCTAATAGTGATAATGTTGGTGGCCCTGCCTCTTTTATTGTCTAGGTACTAATCTTTCCAGGGTTTTTTTGTTTGTTTTTTTTGTTTTGGGGCATGACTTAGGTTCACCTGCATTGAGTCTACCACACTGGATTTATGTCCAACCAAAAAGTTGAAGCTTACTGATATTCTCCTATTACTTGTTACAGGGTGGGCATTATTAGGGTAAACTTGTAGTTGTGCGTTCCCTGGCTGCTTTGGCTGTCTCTTTAGCCTATGGCTTTGACCCATTCTTGGTTGATGCTCACACTTTGCTGACAAGTCTATACATGCTTTATTAGTGACAGTCTCATTGCACTGCTCATCTGCTGATGCTATCCCTTACCTTATGACCTTACCATGCACCCTTCACTAGGCTATTCTTTTGTACTAGACCTTCCCTAGCATCCTCAAGTTGTCCTCCAGCTCCCACTCTTTGGGCCCTAATAACACTAGAGTTGAAACAGTATGAAAGTGTTGGTTGGCCTGTGCAGTTGCATATAGAACAGAGATATATTATAAAGTATCAAGTATCATAGTTGCTGAGGCTAGTGGTTCTGTAGTATGCAATGATATTGGTGCCATTGGCCAGATTGTTATTATTAGCCCTCAGCACGCATGCGCAAGTGGGTTATAGTAGTCGTCCCATCTGTTTGTCTGTCTGTCAGCTGATTTTGGAGATTACTGACAATTAACTGTTGATTTAAGTATGATCTTGCTCAGGATGATGATTTAACAAGCTGTCTGCTCCGTGTAGGTTCAAAATTTTGTAGGTAATGTCCCCTATCGTCATGTCGCAATCACATGGGCAAATAATTTCTTTTCTTCCCACGTTAGTTTTTGCTTCATACTGAAAAGTTAATGAGAGCTGGAATTCAGGTGTTTTACGTTGAAACTATATACCGGTGAGGGTCTCCTGCATGTTTAGCTACTTCTTTAGACAGCAATTAGCTACATCTATGTTTTCATTGCTTGAGCTGTATTGATACCTGATTAGGAATAGCCTAATATATTATTTTTTCGGTCTGAGAAATGATTTTGTTATAGCTAGCTAGTGTATAGTAGCGCTGAGGGTTCACACCTTTGGTGCTTCATTTGCTTGGCTTGATAACTAATTTTCTTTTCCATTAGACTTAATATTGCCATAACCTTTTTTTCCCCCATTTCCTAGATTTCATGGTACTTGGGCTGCTGCTATCTGTACTGAGGTTCTGGTGTTCTTGATTGAAGAAGAGAATAATGGTAAGTCTCTAGGCATGCACTACTGTTATCATTGTACATACACGTACTAATACTAACACTGCATTCACGAAGTAGTACTGCACACGAAGTGCTAACACTGTGCACACACACATAGTGCTAACACTCTGCACGCACGTAATACTATGCACGCACATAGTACTAGCACTGTGCACACATAGTGCTAGCACTGTGCATGCACGTAGTACTATTACTGTGCACGCACATAGTGCTAGCACTGTGCATGCGCGTAGTACTAACACTGCACGCACGTAGTACTATTACTGTGCACACACATAGTGCTAGCACTGTGCATACACGTAGTACTATTACTGTGCACGCACATAGTGCTAGCACTGTGCATGCACGTAGTACTATTACTGTGCATGCATGTAGTACTATTACTGTGCACACACATAGTGCTAGCACTGTGCATACACGTAGTACTATTACTGTGCATGCACGTAGTACTATTACTGTGCACACACATAGTGCTAGCACTGTGCATACACGTAGTACTATTACTGTGCACGCACATAGTGCTAGCACTGTGCATACACGTAGTACTATTACTGTGCACGCACATAGTGCTAGCACTGCATACACGTAGTACTATTACTGTGCACACACATAGTGCTAGCACTGTGCATACACGTAGTACTATTACTGTGCACGCACATAGTGCTAGCACTGTGCATGCACGTAGTACTATTACTGTGCACACACATAGTGCTAGCACTGTGCACACACATAGTACTAACACTGTGCACACACATAGTGCTAGCACTGTGCATGCACGTAGTGCTAACACTGTGCACGCACATAGTGCTAACACTGCGCACACATAGTACTAACACTGTGCACGCACGTAGTACTAATACTGTGCATGCACGTAGTGCTAGCACTGTGCACGCACATAGTACTAACACTGTGCACACACATAGTGCTAGCACTGCACACACATAGTACTAACACTGTGCACACACATAGTGCTAGCACTGTGCATGCACGTAGTACTAACACTGTGCACGCACGTACTACTAACACTGTGCACACACATAGTACTAACACTGTGCACACACGTAGTACTAACACTGTGCACACACATAGTGCTAGCACTGTGCATGCACGTAGTACTAACACTGTGCACGCACGTAGTACTAACACTGTGCACACACGTAGTACTAACACTGTGCACGCACGTAGTACTAACACTGTGCACACACATAGTGCTAGCACTGTGCATGCACGTAGTACTAACACTGTGCACACACGTAGTACTAACACGTTGCACACACATAGTGCTAACACTGCAGCATACATGTAGTACTATTACTGTGCACGCACATAGGTAATATAATTTACAAGTCTCACCTGGGATGAACTAATAGTCTCTTCTATCATTGTGTTAACTTGATTTCATACTACACGTACATACATAGTGTCTTCTTCAGTTGTACAAGTATAACTTACTATGAAGTATCTGTATTTGCTAAGGAGCTATATTTGCAATTGCAATTAAATACTTCTAAAGTATTTTGACCCCAACTCTGGTGTCTTTTCCACATTATATCGGGCAATATAAGTAACCATCACATACAGGGCTAGCAGAAACGCGATGATTTGATGTTGGCCATTACATTGAAAGTGACCTTTCTTAGCATATGCATAGCTAGCTACACTCAACCCACTATGTACCACATATAGATGGGCATTAATTAGGACTGCACATGCCCTATTAATTGCCTTATTTAATTGTGTGATGTGCTGTAACATTTGCCCTGTGATTGGCTCTGCTACCAACATATACATGCATATATGTCTTACAGGGATGGACCTGTAGTCCAGGGAGCCATACAATGTCTACAGGGCCTAACATGCAGATCAGCTCTCTTTAAAGTCTCCATTGCTTGACTGTTGGCGGGTTGTCTGCTTACTCCACAGAGTCCTTTCCATCTAGTGAGTGACCTAAACTCAATACATGATAGTTCAATTCCTTGAATTGTACCTACATTTAGTTGTTGATTTATGTTTTGTTAAGGGTGCTCGCACATAGCAACGCGCGTGCACTTTTTCCGTGAATTTAACCACAGAAATGTGGCATCCTGTTTCGTGGAATAGTACCTCGCGAATTGATACCGCGTTGTGGGGAGAGTTCCCGTGATCAGGATATTCTCTAACTATTCCCGTGGCTTGGAAACCACGCGTGGTTTGCTGTAATAATTCTGCTGGTTCACTGTTACTCACTGTGTGGTTGCAGTCTCTGGAGACTGTGTGTGGTTGCTGTTGCTCAACCATGCCCAAGAGAATATCTTCCAAAAAGAAGCTGCAACTGGCTGAAGCCACCAAAAGGAGGAAACTGCTTTATACTTCAAGCACACAACTGTTGTTACGTTTTATCTCAACAAAACATATAACAAAATATAGGGAAAAAATTATTTTATGCTTGCACAACAAAATATACTTTGTTATAATACACCAAATAATAAAATTGCAGTAGTGGAGTTTCCTGAGCTTGATCTTGTAGCACCAAGGGCGAACGCTGAAGATGATGCTATGAACACCACCATGTCAGTGAGCACACTCACAGCTACAGAGTTACCCCAGCTTGCTGGAGGTGATGGTGGAAGTGTTACCTCTGTAGTTGAGGAGTCCAGCTTGGTGTCAACTTCAGCAATCCCTGCGATTGAGGACCTGAGCAGTTCAATATGTAAGTCATATGATTAAATGATAAAAAGGTGTAATGCTATTCTAGCCATAACTACCAATTAAAAAAAATAATTTATTGACACACAAAATAAGCAAATAAATAAATAACTATTTGATATAACACCATTGTGAGAAATGACAGGGAAAGTACGTGGGAGAATACATCGGAGAGGGCAGGGGTGATATCAAGTACGATGACAAGGACATATATGCTGACCTAGAAGATGAGTATCAGCAGAATTTAGGAGGGGGCAGTGATGAAGCAGGTGATTCACCTGTAAATTGGTGATTCTCGTCCCCCCCTGGTTCTGTTTGATTGCGAGACAACTGGGTTATGCATCTATGTTGATCACATCACGGACATCGCTGCCAAAGTGATGAATCCTCCTATCACCCTCAATGATCCTACGTTCTAAGCCTTGTGAGAACTGGCCGAAACATTTCATCTGCTGGTAATAATGTACAGATATTTAACTAGTAAATTACAACTACATTTACAATGATAATTTGAAATCAATTCTATAATTATTAATTAAGATAATACTATCGATAAATTTATAATTAATATAGTTATCAAGGTTACTGGCATAACAAATAACGTGCTAAGGCGTGAGAATCCTCTCTCAGTGGTGCTACCGCTATTCTTAGAGACCTCATCATCCTGGTAAAAATAATAATTATATTAAAAAAAATTTAAATGAAAAAAAATATTTCTGTCTCTGTCTATTAGTGCTAGTAGCTCACAATGGGTTTGCATTTGACTTCCCTATCCTTCTGGCTAAGGTGGAACAGAAAGCAGAACTGCAGCTGACCCTCTTTCAATCAGCCAATATGCATTTCAGTGATACCCTTCCTTTGCTTAGGAAGTTACTTTACTACTACTGTAGCTAAAATTAGATAGTTATGTACATGCACTTATATATTAATTTGCTTTATAGCAGGATGGGGAAGTCATTTTACAAGGCTCACCTTTAGGTTTGGAGAAACTCCACAAAAAAGTCACAGGAGATGAAGTTGCAGGCAAGGCACCTCTAAAATTAAATATAAAGCCTAATAATTATAGTTATTTGTATTAATTGTAGGAGCACACAGGGCCCTACCTGATGTATTGGCTATAGAGAGAGTCTTCAAGCACCAAGACATCAGACCACATTTGGCAGCTCTCTTCATTAGGTTCCATGAGCAGACTACGCTGTGGATACAGCAGAAGAGGATTTTCATGAGAGCAGCATCTCTGATCAAAGCCATTGGAAAGCCTACACTTACCTCTACACAGGCTAAAAAGCTAGACTCTCTGTCACTCCTTCGCCAGGAGTGAGGAGCAAGCCGCTTAGAGAGAAGCTGACAAAGGCCATTCACAAGTCCCGCTGAAGTAGCCTCCCCTGCTGCTCCGCTGTGTCCGGGCTGGCTCCAGCAGTGCCGATATCTGTTTCAGCTTCTTCTTTTTTTCACGCCCGGCTCTTCTCAGAGGAGAATAAACAAAAGATTTCACCTCCTCCGTATACTAGGGCGGGGCTAAAATTGGGGCGGGGTGCATGGAATTAATGTTAGCGTAGTTTTAATTTCTGTTCTGTAAGCTACTTTGGACTTTATCTTAGGAATGGGGAATGGAAATGACTTCAAATTTGGAACAGAGCTCAACCAGAGTCTAGTCAGCAAAATGTTCGATACAATTTCCAAAAAAAATTTTTTTTTCACAAAAAAAAAGATCTAATAGAGCGTGCAAAAGTCAATAAGTTAAAAGCAATATTGAATAAAGAAAAAATGGATCGAAGCTATTGTAGGCATCGGGTCGGAGAAGTAGTAGGCGAAGTATGGCCGCTCTAGGTGCAGTACTGGCGAAGGAGTTTTAGCTTTTGTATGAGAAGGTAGAAGGGTCATATCTCTTGAAGCAGCCACTTGTTACTTCTGAATTCAGGTATGTAGACTTCTACGGTAGTAGTAAATAAGGTCCACCTGCAGAAAACGGTCTAAATACAACAGAAAAATAAGAATTCTTCCCTAGCAACCAGACTCAATTAACCGCGTGGGAAGTGTGCGAGCACCCTTAAATGTTGTTTTTTATTTTTTTATTTGTTAGTTTTTTTCTTTGGACATCGTATTGTCCATTTGATGGCCTAATATAAAGGACCGTCATGCAGGGTTTCATGCGTGATTTTCACTGGGGGTGGGAGACACTGTGTGTAATTAACCATGTGTCCACTTCATTAGGTCACCATGTGTCCACTTTATTAGGTCACCATGTGTCCACTTCATATGGTCATCATGTGTCCACTTCACTAGGTCACCATGTGTCCACTTCATTAGGTCACCATGGTGTCCACTTCATTAGGCCACCATGTGTCCACTTCATTAGGTCACCATGTGTCCACTTTATTAGGTCACCATGTGTCCACTTCATTAGGTCACCATGTGTCCACTTCATTAGGTCACCATGTGTCCACTTCATAATGGTCATCATGTGTCCACTTCACTAGGTCACCATGTGGTCCGGGACTTCATTTAGGTCACCATGTGTCCACGTTATTAGGTCACCATGTGTCCACTCCATACTGTCATCAGTGGCCACGTCACTAGGTCACCATTTGTCCACTTTATTAGGTCACCATGTGTCACTTCATATGGTCACCATGCGTCCCACTTCATTAGGCCACCATGTGTCCACTTCGAGGTCACCATGTGGTTTCATCTTCATTAAGGTCACCATGTGTCCACTTCATTATGTCAACCATGTGGTTCACTTCATTAGGTCCCCATGGTGTCCCTTCATTTAGGGCCACCATGTTCCCACTTCATGTTGGTACCAGTGTCCACTTCATCATTGGCCACCATGTGTCTACTTCATTAGTCCACCATGTTTCCACTCTCATTAGGTTCACCATGTGTTTCACTTCATGTAGGTCACCAGTGTCCCACTTCAATTAGGTCACCATGTGTCCACTTCATTAGGTCACCATGTGTCCACTTCATTAGGTCACCATGGTGTCCACTTCATTAGGTCACCATGTGTCCACTTCATGAGGTCACCATGTGTCCACTTCACTATGTCACCATGGTGTCCACTTCATTAGGCCACCATGTGTCCACTTCACTATGTCACCATGTGTCCACTTCATTAGGCCACCATGTGTCCACTTCACTATGTCACCATGTGTCCACTCATTAGGTCACCATGGTGTCCACTTCATTAGGTCACCATGTGTCCACTTCATTAGGTCACCATGTGTCCCACTTCATTCGTCACCCCGTGTCCCCTTTATTAGTCACCATGTGTCCCACTTCTTAGGTTCACCATGTGTTCACTTCAGTATGTACCATGGTGTCCCTTCAGTAGGGCCACCATGTGTCCACTGCATTAGGTCACAGTGTCCACTTCATTATGCCTCCATGTGTCCACGTCATTAGGTCACCATGTGTCCAACTTCATTAGGTCAACCATGTGTCCCCCTTCATTAGTCACCATTGTCCACTTCATTGTCAACCTTTCCATGGTGTCCACTTCATTATGCCCCATGTGTCCACTTCATGAGTCCCCATGTGTCCCACTCAATAGGATCCCATGTTTCCACTTCATTAGGCCACCATGTTCCACTTCATTAGGTCACCATGTGTCCACTTCATTAGGTCACCATGTGTCCACTTCATTAGGCCACTTCATTAGGTCACCATGTGTCCACTTCATTAGGCCACCATGTGTCCACTTCATTAGGTCACCATGTGTCCACTTCATTAGGTCACCATGTGTCCACTTCATTGGGTCACCATGTGTCCACTTCATATGGTCATCATGTGTCCACTTCATTAGGTCACCATGTGTCCACTTCATTAGGTCACCATGTGTCCACTTCATTGGGTCACCATGTGTCCACTTCATATGGTCATCATGTGTCCACTTCACTAGGTCACCATGTGTCCACTTCATTAGGTCACCATGTGTCCACTTTATTAGGTCACCATGTGTCCACTTCATATGGTCATCATGTGTCCACTTCACTAGGTCACCATGTGTCCACTTTATTAGGTCACCATGTGTCCACTTCATTAGGCCAACTGTGTCTCCACTTCATTAGGTCACATGTGTCAACTTCATTAGGCCACCCAGGTGTCCCACTTCATTAGGTCACCAGTGTCCACCGTCATTGGGTCACCATGTTGGTCCACTTCATATGCGTCATCATGGTCCACTTCATTAGGTCACCATGTGTCCACTTCACTAGGTCACCATGTGTCCACTTCATTAGGCCACCATGTGTCCACTTCATTAGGTCACCATGTGTCCACTTCATTAGGCCACCATGTGTTCACTTCATATTGTCATCATGGTGTCCACTTCATTGGGTCACCATGTGTCCACTTCATTGGGTCACCATGTGTCCACTTCATATGGTCATCATGTGTCCACTTCATTAGGTTACCATGTGTCCACTTCATTAGGTCACCATGTGTCCACTTCACTAGGTCACCATGTATCCACTTCATATGGTCACCATGTGTCCACTTCATTAGGTCACCATGTGTCCACTTCACTAGGTCACCATGTGTCCACTTCATTAGGTCACCATGGTGTCCACTTCATTAGGCCACCATGTGTCCACTTCACTAGGTCACACGGTTGTCCACTTCACTAGGTCACCATGTTCCACTTCATTAGGTCACCATGTTTCAACTTATATGGTCACATGTGCGCACTCATAGGTCACCAGGTTCCACTTCATTAGGTCACCATGTGTCCACTTCATTAGGACCCATGTGTCACTTCATCTGGCCACCATGTTGTCCCACTTCATTGGGTCAACATTGTCCAATTCATTGGGGTCACAGGTGTCCCACTTTCAGTGGGTCACCATGGTGTCTCACTTCATTGGGTGACTATCACAACTATTCATTGCTCAGTACCACTGTCTACTTCAACTCAATATGCCAACAACCATGACTCATCACAACTATAATATGCTCAGTAACCACTGACTACTCACAACTATAATATGCTCAACAACCACTGACTACTCACAACTATAATATGCTCAGTAACCACTGACTACTCACAACTATAATATGCTCAGTAACCAGTGACTACTCACAACTATATTATGCTCAGTAACCACTGACTACTTACAACTATAATATGCTCAACAACCACTGACTACTCACAACTATAATATGCTCAGTTGTTCGTGCGGGCGTAACTCCGCACTACTGACGGTGGGTATGGTAAGGTAATGGTAACTCGAAGGACCAGATGCCAGGTGCGGCAGTCAGTTGAAAGATTGGCAGAAGCTCACGCGGCAACAGCTTTAGATACAGTTTGGAACATAATTTAGGGAAAGGGATGATTACATTAAGTAGAGGTGAGGTGACACAAAACTGAGTTGGGTAAGAAAGGGAGGAGTTTGAAAACAGAACAAAGATAATGTGGTAAGGGTCTGTACTTAGGTAAGGGGAACAAATGGTAGGTAATATGAGAAGAGCTATTAGACAAGTTAATTACTAGTGGAGTTCAAAGTTTAGTTTTTGATCTTCTTGCCTTGATCCTGGCACTCTTGCGGCGAGGGTGTATCTCACGCTGCAGAGCTGGGGTTGATGGATCACTATTGGATGGCAATAGTGGTTGCTGTGCTATAGTCTGGTCTGACCCAGACACACTCCCGGGGGAAGATTGGTCCTCGATCAGTAGGACTAATCTGTTAGTTGCACGTTTGTAGTGGCGTCCTTGACATAGGAGCTCCACAGTCCTGACTAGTCCATCATCGCCAGGAAAAGTACGAGTGATACGTGCCAGGGGCCAGTTCCTGTGAGCGAAAGTCTCATCCTTCAGGATCACTATGTCTCCAACCTGGAAGTTCCTGGTGGGGCGTAGCCATTTGGTTCGGGCATGGAGAGCTTGCAAGTAACGGGATTTCCAGGCTAGCCACAAGTCATTGGAGAGTCGTCGCACAAGGTTCCAACGGCGAAGGTGAGAGATGTCAGTGGAGGAGTCGACATGCACAGGAGGAGGAGCTTTCAAAGGGCGTCCAATCAGGAAGTGCCCAGCAGTGAGGGCAGTGGTTCCATCAGATTCTGTGGCATCCAGTGGGATAATTGGCCGGGAGTTGAGGATAGCTTCGGCATCTATTAGAACTGTGTTCAATTCTTCAAAGGAGAGAGGTCGTGGTGATATCAATTTCCGCAAAAGCACTTTCATTGACTTTACGCCAGCTTCCCAGAGCCCACCAAAGTGTGGAGCTCTAGGAGGAGAGAGGTGCCACTGAAGTCCATGAGTAGTAGACAAGTGGGAGGTACCATTCCTAGTGGCTCGCGAGGTGAGAAGACGGCGGACTTCCTCTATTTCCCCTTTGGTCCCTAGGAAATTGGAGCCATTATCCGAGAATATGTGTGAGGGAGTGCCTCGTCGAGCACAGAACTTGTGTAGGGTGGCCACGAAGGCTTCTGACGTCAAGTCTGAGCAGAGCTCCAGGTGCACTGCTCTGGTGATAAAACACACAAAAACAACTGCATAAACCTTCAGTCTTACAGGGTTCCTTGGGTTCCCACGGTGAATCAGGAAGGGTCCGGCAAAGTCAACACCAGTTCGGTCAAAGGGTGGAGCCGGAGTGGTACGCAAGGAAGGTAGCAGTCCCATTTTTTGGTTGGAAGGTCTGGCATAAGCTCTTTGGCACAGTGGGCAGGAGCGGCTGATGTGCTTCAGGTAGTTCTTCAACCCAGGTATATGATGATTTTCGGCTAGAATTGCCAAGAGGGTAGAGACACCTGGGTGATGTAGAGATACATGTAAGGTACGAACATACAGTTTACATAAAGGTGATTTAAGGCTTAGAAGGAGGAGAGAATGAGAAAATTGGGGGAAGAGTTTGTTCCGGACACGTCCACCAACTCTGAGTAACTGGTCTTGACTAAGGTGGACATCATATTTGCTCAGAGGATGGTTTATTGGGAGTGGTTTGCCAGACTGCAAGTGTTCGAAAACATCAGAGTAGACATCCATCTGGGCTTGTCGGAGGAGGTAATTCTTTGTTTGTAGGCACTCTGAAGGTGTCAGGATGACTGACAAATTACGATGCTCACGAGATTTGTGTGAGTTGGTGATAAAGCGTTGTGCCCAAGCCAGGATCCTGATGAGATGGTCGAACGAAGAGTAATGAGTCCAGAGGTCATTAGATGGATGGGAGACTTGAAGAGTGGAGGTGATGGCTCGAGTTTCAGTGGTGTCCTTGATGGCAGGATTACTGAGTAGGAGTGGCCAATCTGAAGGAGGACCCTTGAGCCAAGAAGGACCCTCCCACCAGAGGGTGGAGTTGAGTAAGTCTGAAGTAGATACTCCACGGCTGGCTAGATCTGCAGGATTGTCTTTTGAACGTACATGACGCCACTGACGAGGTGGGATAACATCTTGGATGGAAGCAATGCGGTTGGCCACAAAAACTTTGAGGTTAGTTGGCGATTTATTTACCCAGGACAGAACAATGGTAGAGTCCGTCCAGGCGTAAACATCATGGATGGGTATGTTCAAGTCAGTTGAAACAGTGAGAAGGAGTTTTGAGAGTAGATAAGCTGCTGTCAATTCAAGACGTGGAATGGTTACTGGACGTACAGGTGAGACTCGAGCTTTGGAGGTGATGAGTACAATAGAAACGTCCGCACTTTGATAGACAGTGCGTAAATAGACAACAGCACCATAAGCATTAGCAGAGGCATCAGAGAAGCCATGAATCTGCTGGGAAAGAATCGGCACATCAAGAGGTCGTAGGCGTCGGTTTATCGGGTGTGAGGCAATTGCTGGGACGGTGCTAATCCAACGTTGCCATTCAGTGGCTATTGTGTCAGGAACAGGTGTGTCCCAATCAAGATGGAGTTTCCAGAGCTGCTGGAGGAGGATTTTGGCAGTGATGGTGATGGGTGAGAACAAGCCGAGAATGTCAAATATTTTTGCAGTTGTAGAGGCGATAGTATGCTTTGTAGGAGCAACATCAACAGGAGTAGGAGGGACAGCGACATGAAACTGGTCTTGGGTGACATTCCAGTGAATCCCAAGAGCCTTAGAAGACGTCAAGGGATCAGAGATGTGAAGGTCAGCTGACTCTCGAAGTTGTTCCGGAATAGTCTCAAGGAGAGGTTGGGAGTTGCTCCGCCACTTCCGGAGGGTCATCCCGGCTGAGGCAAGCAGGTCGCACAGTTGTCGGCGTAGTTGATCTGCCTCTGAGACGGTGTTTGCTCCTGTAAGGCAATCATCAACATAAAAACAAGATCTTATGGCATTGGCAGCTAATGGATAATTATCTTCATTGAGTTCAGCAATTTGGAGTAAAACTTGCGTGGCTAAGTATGGGGATGACTTCACTCCAAACGTGAGCCTCTTCATACGATGATCAACAATGTTTCCTTCCTCATCTCTCAGGAGAAAACGATGTAAATCTCTGTCGGATTCATCAAGCAGAATTTCCCGGAACATTTTGCTGATGTCCGCAGAGACAGCAATGGGGTGGAGACGAAATCGAGTTAGGATGGTAGTGAGGAGTGGATACATATTGGGACCTGGTAGGAGGAGATCATTAAGAGATGCCCCACTAGACGACTTGGCAGAGGCGTCGAAAACTGCCCGCAGTTTGGTGGTGGTGGATGAGTCCTTGGAGACGCCGTGAACTGGAAGGTAGAAAGTGGATGCTGGATCCCGATCGCTCTCAGAATCTGGCACTTTCTCTGCATGATCGAGAGCAGGGTACTCTCGGAGAACAGCATTGAATTCCTGGAGTCTTCCTTTATTCTTGAGAGATTTCTCATTCTGCAGGAATCGGCGATGTGCTGACTGTCGAGAAGAGCCCAGTGCTGGAGTTCTCTGGCAACGAGGTAACTTAACAGAAAATCTCCCATCAGATAAGATCCTGTAAGTATCTTTAAATTGAGAAACTGCATCTTGTTCATCAGTAGATAGGTGACGAGTTTGGGTGTCTGGAGTCTGATCCATGAACCAGAGACGCTGGAGCAATGAATCCAAGGAATCTTCCTTGCTCTGTGCTCGAAGAATGGAGGTCGGAAGGGAGGAGTCAGGTATAGCTCCTCCTAGTGTCCAGCCAAACAGTGTAGGATTCGCCATGGTAGCCTGATCATCTGATAATGAAGGGTGACCTCGAGCACAGCGACCGCAGTCTGCAATTCCAAGAAGCAAGTCGATTTCACCCCCAAGAGCAGGATCTGCGATGGGTTGTTTGCCATTAATACAGGGTAGGTTGAGGAGTTCAGGCGGGTTTCTCGGAGGTCGTATAGATTGAAGTAGTGGCACTACATGACATTTCACTCTCACCTTGTTGTCGGCATCTGTGGAGTGCAAAGAGGCAAGGTCAACAAAGACATGGTATTTACTTACAGCTCCTCCCGTGACTCCTGCTATCTGAAGACGCTGGGGATATCTCTTCAACTTGAGACTGGAGGCCAAACGTTCAGACATCAAGGAGATAGAGGCTCCACTATCCAGCAGAGCTCTGGCCTTCTGTCGGTAGTCACCATTGCTGGCCAGGGTGAGAGCAGTTGAAAGGAGGGCTGATGGAAGAGTGGACACGTGTTGTACAGCAGTTTCTTCATCGGTGGTGATGACGCTGGCATTTGCATCAGGTGGGGTGGGTGAAGACGGTTCTTTATGGAGCAGTGTATGATGCTTGGCACCACAAGTTCGGCAGGTGTAGGTTGATTGGCAGTCTTTGAGGGCATGCTTGTGGCTTAAACAATTGAAGCAGTGTTTTGCATCCTTGACAGCCTTTTGCCTCTTGTCCTGGTTCAACTCAAGGAAGGTTGGGCATTTGGAGATGGCATGACCTTCCTGTGAGCAAACTGGACATTTAAAGGAAGCTGGAGCAGCTTTTAGTACATGATGTAAAGGTTTGGATGGAGGTTGAGATGATTGTGTTTTCTTGGATTGGTTGGAGTGGAAAGATCTGATAGATGGGTCGTCGTCAAGGCTGAATTCTCTTTTCTTGAAGAAGTCTAAAATTTCTCTAATTATTGGTAGATTGGTCGAGTCTGCAGTGTGAGTTGACCATTCATGTTTCATTCGTTTGTCAAATCTTTCAGTTATAACAGCTGCAAGAAATTGTTCTAAGGTGTTTCCATTGCAACGTTCGAGGCCCCGAAGATGGGTCTCTAATGTCTCCCTCATTCGGCGAAGACCACGGCGATCGTAAGAGTAATGATCGTTGGCAAGAATGGCTTTGATGTGATGTGGATACACCAAGCGAGGACGACCATAGGCATCTTCCAGGGATTGAAGAGCAGTCTTATAGCCATCCTTGCCGGAGGAGTAGAATTGCACAATCTTTTGAGCTTCTTCTGTGGTCATAGCTTTTAGCAGGTGGCAACATCGTTCAGCATCGATAAGGCCTACGCCATGCTTGTCAATGGCAGCAGTGAAAAGGTTCTTGAAGTCGGCCCAATCTACTGGCTTGCCTGAAAACTTAGGTAAATCAAGGGTGAGTTTGGAAGAGTTGAAAATGACTGACTTGATCTCAGTGTCCGAAGATGAAGATTTGGTAGATGTGGTTGAAGGAGCCTCTTGTTCGCTGGCAATTCGTTCCTGAATTTCTTTGGTTACAGAGGTAAGTTGACTCCGAAGACGTTCAATTTCCGGATCCGAAGCGAAACAACGAGTGTTTTTCCTGAAGTCTGATGTTTGTTCCTTTAACTTTGCGAGCTCAGCAGTGTAGATAGGTTTGGTGATATCATCCACGTGCGATAAGGTAGCTAGTGAATCAAGAACAACCATGCCTACATCATAGAGATTGATTTTCTCTTGCAGAACTTCCAGAATTTCCACTATTCTGTGGTTTTCCTCCCGAACTAGCTCACCATGGGACATTTCATCCTCAATATTAGCAGATTCAGTGCCTCTGATGAGGTCTTCATACTGTTCCTGGAGAGCATCGAAGAGATTGGATGAGCGAGTAGCATCCTTTAGTTTTTTATCAACATCACTTGGTCGTATTTCAGCATAGGGTGTATCCCGTAGAGTACGAACTTGAGACTCAAGCTTGGTGAGCTGGCCTTTGCGACTTGATCGCTTGTCTCGGACTTTGGCTGGGTCAGTTAAGGATTTGATGAGCTTTAGTTCTTCCTCCAAGGTGGGCATGGTCAGATAGGTGTTTGATGAGGAACTTAACTGTTTTGGTGGGATCACTTGATTGCGATGTTCTCAGTGATGGAACGGCAGCGCAGATCGATGTGAAGTAAAGTAGAGGTAAGGTAGAGCCAGGCGCGGTCGATACTCAAACTAGAGATCCGGCTCGAAGGACCATATGTTCATGCGGGCGTAACTCCGCACTACTGACGGTGGGTATGGTAAGGTAATGGTAACTCGAAGGACCAGATGCCAGGTGCGGCAGTCAGTTGAAAGATTGGCAGAAGCTCACGCGGCAACAGCTTTAGATACAGTTTGGAACATAATTTAGGGAAAGGGATGATTACATTAAGTAGAGGTGAGGTGACACAAAACTGAGTTGGGTAAGAAAGGGAGGAGTTTGAAAACAGAACAAAGATAATGTGGTAAGGGTCTGTACTTAGGTAAGGGGAACAAATGGTAGGTAATATGAGAAGAGCTATTAGACAAGTTAATTACTAGTGGAGTTCAAAGTTTAGTTTTTGATCTTCTTGCCTTGATCCTGGCACTCTTGCGGCGAGGGTGTATCTCACGCTGCAGAGCTGGGGTTGATGGATCACTATTGGATGGCAATAGTGGTTGCTGTGCTATAGTCTGGTCTGACCCAGACATCAGTAACCACTGACTACTCACAACTATAATATGCTCAGTAACCACTGACTACTTACAACTATAATATGCTCAACAACCACTGACTACTCACAACTATAATATGCTCAGTAACCACTGACTACTCACAACTATAATATGCTCAACAACTACTGACTACTCACAACTATAATATGCTCAGTAACCACTGACTACTCACAACTATAATATGCTCAGTAACCAGTGACTACTCACAACTATAATATGCTCAACAACCACTGACTACTCACAACTATAATATGCTCAACAACCACTGACTACTCACAACTATAATATGCTCAGTAATCACTGACTACTCACAACTATAATATGCTCAGTAACCACTGACTACTCACAACTATAATATGCTCAGTAACCACTGACTACTCACAACTATAATATGCTCAGTAACCAGTGACTACTCACAACTCTAATATGCTCAGTAACCACTGAATAACTCCAACAAACTATAATTGCTCAACAACCACTGAAACTACTCACAACTATAATATGCTCAGTAACCACTGACTACTCACAACTATAATATGCTCAACAACCACTGACTACTCACAACTATAATATGCTCAGTAACCACTGACTACTCACAACTATAATATGCTCAGTTAATCACTTCGGTCCTCCCATCCTAACTAACCCATTAATATTCACTCACCTTCTTGCCTTGCTACGTTCCTCCCCATTGGCCACGGTATTGTACCGTGAAGTGTTGGCGGAGGTGTGTGCCTGGGGCCCCTGCGCCACTTGCTAATTGGTGCTAAGTGGTGCTAATAGGGGGGTACTTGGGCACCATTGGGGTTTTCCCCCCCACTTGTGCCCCCCACAGGCCCAACACCGATCACACCAGAGAATGCTCTGGTGGAGAATAGATGTCTATCTAAGTGGTGTGGGTGGGTGGGATACTTTGTCCCACTCTTGCCTCTTCGATTCTGTTGCCTTGTCTGGCTTCCCTCTGTCACCTTCTCCTCGTCGTGCTTCGAGACTGACCACGTGCTCGATGTTGCCTGCCCTTACCCAAGTGTGGTCTGTCTGCCGCCTGGCCCTGACCACACCCCTTTCCCCGGGATGCTGTGGGCCTTGTTATTAACTAGGTCTAACTTCGTTAAACCTCATTTAATCACTTCGGTCCTCCCATCCTAACTAACCCATTAATATTCACTCACCTTCTTGCCTTGCTACGTTCCTCCCCATTGGCCACGGTATTGTACCGTGTAGTGTTGGCGGAGGTGTGTGCCTGGGGCCCCTGCGCCACTTGCTAATTGGTGCTAAGTGGTGCTAATAGGGGGGTACTTGGGCACCATTGGGGTTTTCCCCCCCACTTGTGCCCCCCACAGGCCCACGGTCGGAACGACCCTCCCCCCAAGCACCACTGCCCCTGGCCCCCACCCCTCTACCTCCTGACACTGTCATTCTCTATCTGTTCTTTTTTTTTTTTTTTTTTTTTTACAGCTTGCTGGCTAGGTCTAGCTACCACTCCCTTACCCCCAAATATCCATTGCATTTTTCCACTCTACCAAACAGACATGATACAGCACAACTCAAGAGTACACACACACACGCAGACTTAGCTGTTCCAGTCCTTGCAGCCACAACTGGCCTCCGTCTTCACCTTGCCAGCATCCTCGAGTAGCCCGCCAGCTGATCCCGAGGTATCTTGACATAGTCCAGGTACGCTAGACTCCGCCACCTCCCCAGTGTCTTAATCACGCAGTCCTCCACGCCCCTTGCTGCCGCTGTGGTTGCCGCTCCAATACGGAAGCTGTGTCCGCAGTAGAGCGATTGATCAAGGCCTGCTGTCTGCAGGGCCTCCCGCACTTCTGAGACCAGGCGCTCCCGTGTGAGAAACCGCCCGTCTTGGAAAACGAAAAGTGGCCCAGGTTGTGACCCTCTCGCCACCAAGTACCCCAGGATGGCCGCTACTGGGCATAGATCACTCTCTGTCTTACCAATGAACAGATCTATGCCTTTTCGAAAGGGGTCTGTTTTGGACTGCTTTATTGTTACCCTGATCACTGATGGGCACCTCGCCTCGTCCACTGCGATGTCGCTCCTCGATAGATGGGTTGTCGGGTCGTATGCCGAGTCCCTTGGCACTGTCATTTCACCCGCTCTGAGGAAGCCGAAGAAGCCCAGGCAGACCGCTGCCCACAACATGCGCCTGTCCTGGCTGGGGCTCTGGCACTGCCACACTGCTTTCAACTTCCTTAAGATGGCTGGGGTAATCGGCAGCCTCACCCTGGGGGAGCACCCTCTGCTCGCTTCTCTTTTCACCCCCTGTAGCATGTACTGTAGCCTCTCCATCCGTGACTGAAATGGGTCCTCCCTTCCCTCTGCAATGTGCCAGAATCTCACTGCCGACAGATATACTTTAATCGTCCGGAGCCTCAGCCCCTCTTTCACCAGATGTGCCACGAAGTAGGTCAGAGTCCTTTCTGTCCCTGGTACAGCCACCAGCCCTGCTGCGGTGCAGAACCTCGCATACCTGCGCTGCCCTGACTTGTATACTTGTTGTGTAGAGTCCGCCAAGCCCCTCAGGAACAGGCTCTGAACAGTTCTGTCCAGTTCGTTGAGGTCCAGTCCGGCCGTTGGAGCACCAGAGCTTGGATGAGCACCTGGGGCAGTGCTGAGGGGGTTGGGCGAGCTGTTGGGTTCTGCGAAAGGAAGGATTGGTGGTCATTCCTGGATAGCGCGTCTGCACTTTGGTTTTCCACTCCAGGGATGTGTACGGCCCAGACTCTCAGCTGGTGTTTTGCCATGAAAAATGCTGCACTTCTCATTAAGTGCATTGCCTTGTCATCTTTACTAGACCCTGAGTTGACGATCGCCACCACCGCTGCATTGTCGCAACGACATCGCACCACCTGGCCAGTCCACTGGTGCCCCCAGATCGTGATTGCCAGCACAACTGGAAGGAGCTCCTTCACTGTGATGTGTACGTCACACCACGCCGGCGGCCAACTCAATTGGAACCACTCCCCTACGGTCGTGTAGGCCCCGCAGCCCCACGAGCCCGAGGCATCCGACGTGATTGTGGCCACGTGTCCTGACCTTGTAGCCCTGTCCATCATGCCAGTACCGTTCCACCTTGGTAGGAATATTGCCCACCAGATTAGGTCCGATCTGAACCCTGTGTTCAGTCTGATCCTGTGGTGTGGCTTCTTCGCTATTGGAAGGAGTGCGATCATGCGCCTCAGGAATGTCCTCCCTGGCTTCACTACACAGCTGGCGTGCTGCAGCAGGCCGATTATTGACTGCAGCTCTCTCTTGGTGCAGCATCGTCTCCCCTTCCACCTCTCAATTTCCCTTCGAAGCCGCTGCAGCTTCTCCTCTGGGAGTCTCAGCACTCTGTCCACCGTGTCCACCTCAATGCCTAAAAATGTAATCACTGTACTTGGGCCCTCTGTCTTATGTGCCGCAATGGGCACCCCCAGCTCCTCGCACAGCTTTAGGGCTGTTCCCAGGTCATCTCTTTGGGCCCCCCCCGGAGGGCTGACCGTCAGGAAATCATCCAGGTAGTGGAGTATCTCCAAGCCTTGTTGCATCATGAGCCATTGAAGCGCATCCGCCACCGCACTAAATATTTTTGGGGCTGACCTGAGCCCAAAGGGCAGGACCTTGTCCACGTACAGCTGGTCCCTCCACCTCATGCCTAGTAGTGGTCGGTCATCTGGGTGCACTGGCACCACCCGATAGGCACTCTCGATGTCGAACTTTGCCAGGAGTGCCCCTCTCTCATGCCCCAGTACCATATCTACGGCCCTGTCCACCGACGTGTACTGCATTGAGCATAGCTCCGGCTCAATCCCATCATTGACGCTGTGACCCTCAGGGAATGACAGGTCCACTATCAGCCTGAACTTCCCTGGCTGATGGGGCTTCTCAATCACCCCAAACCTGTTGACCTGCACTCCCAGGCTCTCCTCCACTGCCATTGGGCCTGCCACTCTGCCCAAGCTCACTTCCCTCTCCAGGTATTGGTCCACCACTTGCGGGTTTAACGTTGCCGATTGCATGTTAGTCCTGGCTGAATGGCATGTAATACTTCCATACCGAAACCCTATGTGGAAGCCTTCCTTCAGTCCCGAGACTATATACCTACTGAATGTACCGTCCGGGTGGCGTTGCAGTCGCTGTGCCCATCTCCTCCAGTCCAGCGGGGTTATCACGGCCGTCCACCTCTCATGCCTCGCCACTGGATGCGGTGGAGTTCTTCCCTCCAGCTTCTCCAACTGCCGCATATACGGGTAGGCCCCACTCGTACCTACGCACCATAGACGCCGTTCATTTACTTTTGATTCAAGCCCAACCTCTACTACCGAGGGTTAATGAATGAATGACAGGTTGACTACTATATACCCTCAGGCGCATGCGCACTGAGGGTTTAATGACAGGTTGACTACTATATACCCTCAGGCGCATGCGCACTGAGGGTTAATGACACACAGACAGGATGACTACTGTAACCCTCCGGGCGCATGCGCGCTGAGGGTTAATGAAGACAGTCCGCGTGATAAATTGAGCCATACCGCGTGACTAAAAGCGGGCTTGTTTTGAGCGGGAAACCTGTGGTTTTTTCTATTCCCATAGACTTTTGTATTGAGTTTTGGAATAGCACTTTCTCTCCAGTTTTGGAGTTTACTGAGGGAATATTTTTAACCGCTTCGGCGCGAGCTTTCCAATGGTGCAAACCCCGGATGCGTAGCTGCTTCCGTTCTAAAGTTATTCAAGTTTTTCTTGCGGGAGCCCAAGATATCCTCAGAGCAATGGTCAGGCTGAGAGGATGGTGCAAACGGTTAAGCGTATGTTGAGCAGTTCAGGAGATCTCTATACAGCGCTACTCAGTTACCGAGCTACTCCTTTACCATGGTGCAACCTCAGCCCTGCCGAGCTAAGCATGGGGAGAAGACTGAGGACATCGCTACCGCTAGCAACAAAGTTACTAGTACCGCAATGGACCTACCTAACTGAGTTTCGGGGAAAAGAATAAGCAGTACAAGGAGAATCAAAAGAAAAACTTCGACAAATCTCATCGAGCGAAACCCTTAACCCCGATTGAACCTAACTCGGAAGTATGGATAACATCAGAAAGAGGAGCAATTCCTGGAAGAGTAGTAGCTACATCAGATGCTCCAAGGTCATATATTGTGGAGACCCCTAGAGGAGAAGTCCACAGGAATAGGAGACATCTCAACGTAGTTCCCAGTGAGTAAACTTCGCTACAAGAAAGCAATGGGACCCAGCAAGATGTAACTCAACAGCTCGCAAGGAATCCTCAAAAAGTTATAATGACAAGATCAAGAACAGGAACTCAAATAAAACCACCAGACAGACTCTGAAGAAAGGGAGATGTGGAATAACAGTTATGTGTGTTAGTGTCAATGAACTTTGTAATGTTTCCTGTACCATTTGTGGTCAAATATACTTCCTGTATCACATGCATATATTGTGGTTGTAACTGTTTGATGGGGGTCTTTTGATATGATGATTCTGAGTAATAGAACAATCCTATTGTAAGGCTAAGCGCTACAAGCTCAACACAATACTACAAACAGGAGAAGAAAGACAAAACAGAAGCCAAGAAGGGAATGATTAATTGTAACTAAAAAGTGGGTGGAATTGAGTCATCGAATAAATGTATGTTCTTTGGCAACCTGTCATCTCCCATCCTTCCTATATGACCCAACCACTGCAACTTCCTGTCCATCACCATATCCCCCAACGAAGGACCAACACATACCAAACCTCTCACTTAACAGTCCTGACACATCTGCTTTGGAAGACCGTCAAGTGCCGTATATGTTCAGCATTCAAGGTCCACATCTCTGCTCCACTTTAGGACTGACACTACTGCAGTACACACACACACACACACACTTTCATTTATTATAATAAAAGATATTTTGAAAGTGTATTGTTTACAACCTCTTACAACTGCCAATTTGACTTATGAACTGAAAGCCCTGGTGGTTACAAATTATTCTCAGTTTGGTGGTTCTACTTAAGTCATGAGTTACCCGATACCATAATTCAGGATGTATTGCTCCTTTGCTTAAATTGCTAGTTACTTTAATAAACCGTGCACTTGGTAAAGACTATTCAATCATTTTTCATTTATTTAATCACTTATAAAAATAATTGTACATACCCTGAAAAGAATTGAACCTTAATGATTCAATGTCCATTGATAATAGAACGTGTGGCATCTAAATGCAGTCTGGTATTTCAAATATGGAAGTTTCTTGGCGTCTTCTATAATGGCCTTAGAATAATAGCTGTAGTATATTTGGGCAGATGTTTCTCCCACACAGAATGTTTTACACATTATACAAAAAAAAAATTCATTACATGGAGCCTTGCTGCTACACTCTATGAAACCTGACCAATTATAAGCTTGAAGTGTTAATTATTACATCAGCCACATAGCTCGTAATGTACATGGTGAGCTCTAGAAGGCGTAATGGAGAGTCAAGCAGTTTCTTGTGCTCATGCAACCTTCCTAAGAAGGATCACATTCATACAGAAATAAATTTTAGGAGCACAGGCAATGTTTAATTGCTGTGTAATGCAGAAGAAAAAAGGGGGTTGTGAGGAGACGGGGGGGGGGGGGGGGGGGGGGGGGAGAGAACATTGGGATCCCCCTCCCCATTGCCAACTTCTTGCTGAAGTCCTCTTCAGGGGTCAACAATAATAATATACTTGTGTCTCAGTCCAATTGTAACTGTAAAGCAGGTGGAATAGATGAGGGAGAGTGGCGTAAGTTTCAAAAGGAAGGCTAAAGTACAAAAGAAAAAAATGAGATTAATTGTAACTAAAAAGCGGGCGGAATCGGTGAGGTACATAGTAAAAAGGAGAAGAAAGACAAAAGAGAAGGCAAGAAGGGAATGATTAAATGTAACTAAAAAGTGGGTGGAATCGAGTCATCAAGTAAACGTATGTTCTTTGGTAACCTGTCATTTCCCTTCCTCCCTAAATGACCCAACCACTGCAACTTTCTGTCCATCACCGTGTCCACCAATGAAGGACCAACTCATACCAAAACTCTCACTTAACATCCGGGAAGTCATCCTCTGCTGCCACTACTCGTAACTGGTGACTCCAAGAATAGTCCTGACACATCTGCTGTATAAGACCGTCAAGTGCTGTATATGTTCAGCTTTCAAGGTCCGCATCTCTGCTCCACTTTAGGACTGACTACTATAGCACACACACACACGCACACACACAAAAAAAAAACACACACACACACCGCTTTCATTTATTGTAATAAAAAATATATATATATATATATGGCAGCTTAGCAGCAGGCTAGGCGGGGTTAATACCAGGCGGAGTACCCATAGTAAGGGGTCGGGTAAGGCATATGGCCACGCATGGCAGCATGGGCTACATGCGGTAGGTGAGTCATAAATAGAGTGTACACGTGCGTGTAAGTGCGTCCATCGCTGCCACGAGAAGTAGAAGCGTGAACAAAACTGAACTTAATTGCAATGTCTGACGGGTCGGGCAGTTCGAAGAGCAGGAAGGGAAGCAGTGGGAAGCCCCTTCCCAGTTTTTCTGGCACCGTGGCTGGTAGGTTTAATTCCTGTAGATCGGCTGTAGCTGGCTCTGGGGGTGTGTCTTGGGGTGGGACAGATAGGTTATCAGGGTGTAATTATTAATATTACAATGTAATGGCTTCAATGCTATTTAATTGAATAAACTGGATAGTACAGTTGGACCTCAGTATAACGAAACTCACTTATCCGGATGACTCGGTATAACGAACGGTGGAATATGCAAATTATTTGCGCATGCGTACAAACCACACTGCAAAAGCAGCTGTTTTGCCCCCACTGTTCTCCATTGCTGGCATTTACAATTTGAAGTCAAAAATTTAATTAAACTCAATGAACCTCAGTAAAACGAACATTTCACTATAACGAACACCCTGTGGTCCCAAAGTGTTCGTCATACTGAGGTCCTACTGTATATAATTGAATAAGGGCCTGTAGTGGTTGTGGCCCATTAGCGTTATTTATAGGGGCATGTGGCCCACTGTATTATGTTGACAACTGTACCAGGGCATGCGGCCCATCGATAGTTCTGTTCACTGGGGCGTGTGTACCACAGTATTATGTGCATTGCTGTGCTAGGGCATGTGGCCCACTGTATTATGTGCATTGTTGTGCTAGGGCATGTGGCCCACTGTATTATGTGCATTATTGTACTGGGGCATGTGGCTTACTGTGTTAGGTGCATTGCTGTGCATTGCTGTGCTAGGGCACGTGGCCCACTGTATTATGTGCATTGCTGTGCTAGGGCATGTGGCCCACTAAATTATGTGCACTGTTGTGCTAGGGCATGTGGCCCACTGTATTATGTGCATTATTGTGCGAAGGCATGTGGCTTCTACACAGCACGGAATGTTGGAATGAGGCATGGGGGCATATCTCACTGTCCTGGTTGTGTGTTAAGGCATGCAGCCTTTATTAGCAGGTCTATTGGTTAGGGCATGTGGCCCACCTTGTTAGAGGAATATTTGTTGGATCGTGTGGTTCAGCGATATTTCGGGGCATACACGCCGTAGCATTGGGGAGAGGTAGTATTACCTCCAAATCCTGCGAGGCAATGGCGAAGGCATGGGTGTTGATGGCACTGTTCTGTGTCATTCATGCAGGCCTACACAGTAAAAAATGGGGTGTAACGATACACCCTTAGTGGGGTGTAATGGTACACCCTATGGTGTATCACTACACCCTATTGTGTTTCACCTACACCTTATGGTATATCACCTACACCCTGTTGTGGGCAATTTGCAAAGAAAATTATAGATCACTTCCAGCACATACTTCAGTTGTGTATTAATACACTTGTGTGTTATAACGATAACGGGAAGTGCCCTCATGAATTATTCACTAGCTAATTAGAGCCGGTAAAGCATTGTCATTACCTGCCTCTGGGAAAGTGACACAGAACAAAAATTGCAGAAAAAAGGGACCAAAGAGTAGCTAACCTGCATAAGAATGCAAAGGTCGATGCAGGTGAGATACTGGGGAGCAGAGGAGGTAGACAGAGAATAAGGGAATCCAGGAGCTAAAAAGAAGGGAAAAAAATAAAGAGATGGCTGAGGAAAAAAAGAGGGAAACTATGAATAAAAATGTAAGCTACTGCAATTCAATTTGCATAAGTTATTATGTCAGGTGCCGCTGTGTAGTACTTGTTGCTAGTTCTTAGTATTATAGCTACTTGAAGTTTGTCCAACTTGTGTAAGACTATATCTGATCAATGAAGGCTTAACAGATTCATTGTAAAAAGAAATCTATTACCTTTGAGCAGTTTCTTACATCAAGTCCCATATTGATGAAGACCCTTTTCCAAAGCCAACCTTAAATCTATACGATTGTTTTTAACTGTGATGACCTTTTACCCAACTTATACTTTGTCTCGACGATCATAAAGGTTCTTAATAATAATGATGGTGATGCTTATAATAATAATAGCCTATAAAAACTACTGCATTTACACGGTTACTTCTATGTATTATATATTTTACAATTAGGATAATTTCATGATTTCAAATAATATAATAATAATAATAATAACAATAATAATAATAATATAGTCAAACAAAACAAATAAATAAAATAATAAGGATTAGGTGGTGATTGTTCCCAGGGGCACAGTGTCCTTGCTGCACAGCCATTGAGAGATCTGGAAAAGATGGTCTCTAGCCTGTGGGTCTCATGTCTCCACCACTATGCAGTGTCAGAGCAGCATGACGTCGGTGCCTATCCTCACTCCGTCTACAGCTGAGTGCATGTCTGCCCAGTTCATCAACCTTGGCCGAGCAAAGCCTGCACTGGTGTGCAAAACGCACTGGCATTCCTAGTAGGAGGCCCACAGCAATGCGCACTGTGTTGTCATCCATGCGAACCCCATGGGAAGACACTGGCAGAACCCTCAACCATGCTCCTGATTCCTTGTCAGATACTGAAAGCAAGTGAGCACGTTCCTCATCATTGAGTGCATCGTCTCGTCCAGGAGATGTTGAGCCGTTGAAATAGTCCTTATGGAATCCCATGCTTTTTTACTGTGAGTTGAGATAGAAGTCGTCAGTTAAAATTAGCATTATAAGAAAAACACAATATGATTTCTCTCTGAAGGAAGTAGCAATATAACTAGTCCCTCAACAGGTATTAATAATCTGAAGGCTCTGAAGTGTTGAACACCACCACAAAGCCAATACAGGTGCTTGGTAATACTTCCTTACTTATTAATTAGATTTACCAACTAATTCCTCATAATGATTGTTGATAGAGAAACCCAGGTTTTCAGGATAGCCAATACCAAACAAAAATCAGGGTTCTTATTTAGACCTGAGTGGGAGGTTGGTAGAGGGGATCTACATATTTGGGTTTCTCTTAGCATGAGTTCTCCAAAGCACTAATCTGATATAACCTAACAGGAGACAATTGTGTGTGTGTGTGTGTGTGTGTGTGTGTGTGTGTGTGTGTGTGTGTGTGTGCGTGTTAGTACATGTATGTACACTAGTGAGAGTGTGTGTTTGTGTGAGTGAGACATAGTGCGTGAGGTTGTGGTCACATGAGTGTTCTGATGAATTCACAAACAGCTTACCTATGTAGGTTCTATGTCAGCATGTAAATAAATGATGGTCCAATCCGTCAGTAATCAACAAATAATATGCATGTGTACACACACACACACCTAGACACACATCATGTGCACACAAATTAAAGAGATTAAAACTATGTTCATATTGGTATCATTGTCATTGTAGAGTTTAGACCACACATTTAGAGTAGGCTTTATTTAGAATTGTAAGTGATTAGATGATGTTTTTAAGACTGTTCTGTCCAATTTTAGGTATTGATGTCTATGAAGAAATTTACTGTTCTCTGTTCTGTGTATAGTGGAGAAGTTTTAATGCATAATGAACTGAATTACAAAAAACAAACAAACAAACAAGAATTTGTAAGGAAACTTCTGGAATAAGGAGGCTATTAGTCATTGTGCTTTTGATTCCTTGATGTAATGACGAATACTTATGTTAGTAGAAGATACTGTAGCATATGTAGATAACTGTGCCAGTAATATTAATGTGGACTTGCCAAATAATTATAATTAACAAAATATTTTACTATTGAGTTAACTGGGAAAATTGATGGAGGTCACTCTACTAATTCACTCATTCTATACACGATGAGATATGACACAAAAATAAGAGTCAGCACAGTGCGGCTGAGGAAAGATTTGCAAAAATGTGTAAAAAAATACAAACCTTCCAGTTATTCACAAACAAAACAAAACTGTTGGGCACAGCAAATAAACATATCCACATGTAAAAGTGTATATGCACAGATAAGTTTGACCATACAGCTAACTATTTACCTCACTTAAAAGTGAACCTCTGGTAAAGAAAAGAGTTAACACAGACCAACTAGGTGAATAATAAGGCACAAATACAGCTTGCCTCATTTCGCAGTCAAACTGACAGAAGGAGTAAACAACACATGCTATCTGTTTCACCAAATATTCTGAAGGACCAGAGTGAGGTGGTTTAGTGAAAGACCAGGACAGATATGGTGAATAACCTTCCATTCCATAACACAATTCCGTTGATTAAAAACAAAATCCCTTGGGAAAGTAAAGACAATCGTTCATATTTTAAAGCACGTAACTAGTAGGACACTGATTTATATGTAGCAAGTTTAACTAAAACTGGCAAAAAAGATGGAATGCACATGTAGAGGGGAGGGCAAGGGTCCCCACCATCCCAACCAAGTTTTTGAATAAATTATAAGGACCAATGTACTAATACTGGCAATACAGTTTATAGATTAACTGTATGCTAACTTATGCTCTTCACTCATAAATTAATATTCAAATCTTATAAAATCAACCCTTAGTAATATATACTTTCATGAGTTTTGACCTAAATATGTTTGGGCTCCTCCTTGTTGCTAGTGCTCGATTCTCCCCTGATCACTAAAAATAAAGGCAGTTCTTAGTCTAACATCCACGCAGTGGATGTGGTAAGTGTGTACACAAGATATTAAAACACACATTCTAAAGGGGAAGTAAACGGCACACACTAACTCAAGCATTCAAGGAAAGCACATAAATTCCTAAAGTATTCCATAACCCACTGGTGCCTTACGTGCTATCTACATAACTTACGAGACAGCCCTTCTACATCTCTGCTAGCGTAAAGTAGTGGTCCATTAGACAAGGTCTACATCTTTTCACCAGTCAATTTGGTAAAGGATCAATTATACTTACGCTTAACTATTCGGTAAAGGGTCTGAAGAGAAAATAATCAAAGGTAAGGAAGGAGGTGTGGCTATATGTTCTGCGCGTGGCCAAATTTAAAGTAGTAACTACACTACTATAATCTCTATAGCTGGGATGTTTAGGTATTAATGAAATTAGGAGATATAATTTGGTAATAAAATGATTGTGTCTTGGGGAAATATTCTGGTAGTTCGTGGGTGCATAACAATGTAGTTGGTATAGTTGGTCGTAACATACATAGATGTGTCTATTTTGGTCTGTGAGTATGTGGGTTCTATAGTGTCTGTGATATGTGTCCAGTTGGTAGCAGTTTCCAGAAAAGTATACTTTAGTACCGTTAAAAATGAATATTTTGTTGATAATAAGGACTTCAAAGTTGTCATCTTCTTTGCTGATGATTACAGCCGAATTTCTTTTATAAGTAGTCCCTTTAAGTTTTGCCCACTTGGTCCTAAAGAGAAAATGCACAGTTATGGCTCAATTGTGCAATAAGCTGCTATAGTTATGGCTTACTCATAGGCATTGGTGGTTGATGTGATGATGTCTGGCACTTCGGAGGTTGTTACAGGTAGAGCTACATGTACATACATATTATAGTCAGATAGATTAGTAAGTCTGTATGTGGTGTGATAGTCCCACCTGGACCAGTAGTAATGCCGTTATCCTCGCAGTCTTGCTTGACGCTTCGTGTGTAGCACACATACTGCTGGTAGCGTATGGCCAAAGAGTACGGCAGGTTAGTGTAATTTCCAAGGGTGTGGGTCAAGCTTTTGAAATATGAATGCTTGGCTTCGTACCTCATGGTCCAGTGATGAACAAGTGCTGGACCAAATCTAAAGTAAGACAGAACTTTAAAACTAGTTTTTTTAATCAGGTAAACTGTGAGGAGATATTAAAACACCATATTATGTATACTACATAAGAGATTTAGGTTGTAAGTAAACATGATAGAATCACTGTTTATAATTGTAGCGGGAGGTTGCATCACTTCTTTTAGTCTATGTGACTTTACACTATTGGTCCTCGGGTAGCATACATCTCATGTGGATTTCCACCTATGATGTATTAGCATTCCAATATGTTTTATCATGCACTGGTGCATGTGAAGGAGGGAGTACAGTTTGATGCAAACCTTGCTGTGCAATTAATAGAGCAAGTGCATGAATAGGCATGGCTACTGAACTTGTGGAGCATTGACTTCTCAGAGATAAACTGGTATGGAAAGGCATCAATAACGTCAGTAACATTGGGTTTGTCATCCATGATCCATTGCCGTCTCCTGCCTCTGGTTTGGGCCATCAGCTTCATCCCCATAGCTCTATTGGAGGCTCGAAGGCGAATAGTCTTCATGGATGCTGCTACCTCTGCGTATTCCTCATCATCCAGATCTTCATGCTATAACACAACAGATTAGTTGTAAGTCCCATACTGAACAGACAGTTGCACTTACTTCCTCCACTTGTGCTCGTTTTTCAGAGGTTGCTCAGATAATGGCGGAGTGGTGTTATGATCTCTTCGATAGTTTTTAAAAGCATTTCGAAGAGAGATTTTCCAAGAACCCTTATTTGTTAATGTGAAAGATTGATACTGACCAAGGTGAGAACAAGCACTTACTATTCTATTTCCGACTGGGTCTTGAAGGTTGGGGTATTTGATCACTAGTTTAGTGCACACTGTGATGTATTGCTCTGATGTAGGATACAGGGTGTGTTGTACCATTAAAGAGCGGAGTAAAGATATTATCTTTCTCTTTGCATTAGAGGTAACGTGACCACTGTCAATAGCTTGCGATGCGGAATATCCGAATTTTTCTTTTTCAGGAATTATAAAATCAAGGTGCCAATTATCCTGAAAGGTGCATGAGGACTAGTAATCTTAGGTGTATAGTTTACATTCATTGTGACCATGTATGTAGTGACAACCATTGACATTGATAAAGTATCGCTCTTACTGTGTGTGGTCTAATGGCCTGGGATGATGGGGATTCACTGCTGGGACCTGGGTCACTTGCCTGTACATAGGTATAAGTATTCATCACTTCATCAATAGTCCTGTTGTAATGACAGGTTACATACAGCATTTATAGAAGCACCATTGTTATTCTGGGTTCCAAATGTGCCACGGCTGGAAGCATTTCTCTGTAATATGGAAGTATAATGGCATACAGTACATTAGGTGTTATTCAAACATTGTTTGACCTCTGTACCTGTGAAGAGAGTGTGCTGGCACCTGAATTGTTAGTCTGGAAATAAAATAGCATGGACTAAGTTTTTATTAATGAGAATTATCAATACCTGAGTGAAATCATGCAGTCTGCGTGGCTGTCTTCTACCCTATTATTGTATAGTGACCGCAATTAGATTCAGCATGTGTGTGGTATGTATAAGGTATTGCAATTACTGTTTGAGAATATTGGTGTTGTCACGTGACTGTCTGCTGGTGTGCTCTGGTCAACAGCAGGTGATGGTGTACTCTCAATATCAAGGCAATCCATTTCACTGTCCTCCTATTGCAAGAGAAAGTTATCAGTAATACCTGTTATGTTCTAGCTCATTTCTAGCAATGTACCAGAGAAGGAAGTAATGGAGCGCCACAAGAACTTGGCTCCTTGGTGCTGGCCTCTAGAGAAACACTGAGACTCTATCAAAATGAAATGCGATAGTAAGTTCAGATTTGGAAGTCATTACATTTAGTAACCTGTTTGTGCTTTGTGATTAGTTGTCTCAACTTCACCCTGTCCCCTATCTTTGGTGCCAGTTCTCTCATCTCCATCTCCGTCAACTGTAAGCAGCATTCTCCTGTCACTTCATTACTTGCTAAGTTTCCTACGACACTTTCAGGAATTCCATTATCTCGCATGAACTCGGTCAGCTCAAAGCACGACAATCCTTCCATCGCTGTTTGCTGTAAGTAGCAATGTTGTGTCAACTCAAGTCAGACCTTTATATAGGCTACTCATGTCTGTGATCATGTGATGCCTTGAACCGGTGTGAGCCACTATGTCTGCCCGAGAGCTGTGGGCTGCCATGAGGTCAAATTCAAATTTTTGTTTTAGTCAGAATGTCTGCAGAGGTTTGAGGTTTTAGAATTCACTTCACTGTAAGCGTGTGTTGCAAGATAGTAGTGCTCGATAAATCAATGTCAATCCTATTAGCATACCGTTACACTTTTTTGTACTACATGGGTCTCTACACAGCATAATGTGTCTGTATTTTACTCTCATTGCCCCTCAGAATATCTAAGAAAGGTTGTTGTTGTTTGCCCTTCCTTGATTCGTTTCTGAATGAAGCCTGCGCTGTAAAAATCGAATCGATCACATTAGAGTGTTAATTGTCTGACTTAGTAACAAATTGATTAATCCATGGACACAGATTTGTTAATCAATCACAACAGATGTACTACTGGGGGATGAGTAGTGAGTAAGTGCTAGCACAAATTATCTTGTAAGAAACTGATGCATGCTGAATACATGTCACTACTCCTTATCACAATAGTGTGGTGAAGAATAAGTCACTGAAGTTGGAGAAGTGTTAATAAGCATAAACATTTAATTGGTTCTTGCAGATGTGCTGTTTGCTGCTGTGATGAAGGGACACTGGATTATTCTGGATGAACTCAACCTAGCAATTTGCCGGTGAGAAATTCTAATGGCCATGGTTACCATCTAATTGCTGTACTAACTGTAAGTGGTTACTGTATTGAGAAATACTTATACACCCATCCTGATTGTCTCCATAGGAAGTGACTTTAAGATTGTGTTTATCATTTGATATGGGAGGGGGCAGTGACTATAGTATGTCCAAGTTGAGTTGGCATGGTAAAAACTGTTAATAACTTTTGAACGGAAGTAGCTACGCTTCCGGGGTTTGTACCATTCTCTTATGAAGATAGCATTAACGTCTACCATTTCATTGCACTGACTTGCATGAACTACATATTCCTATTGTATTGCTCCAAGTAAATTATTCTTTTGGTTTTTGTAATAAGCTAGTGTATACTAACACTGAGGGTTCACACTCTTGTTGCTTCATTTTTTTGGTAGATAACCTTTATTACAGTAAACAAATACTGGACGATGTTAAATAGAGTATGCATCCGTCGTAGTGATTTGGCTAACACCAACAAAGTAAACAATAAATAAACCATCTATAAGTTAACACCTCCCAACCTGTGTGTGTGTGTGTGTGTGTGTGTGTGTGTGTGTGAATTCCCATAATGACAGACCGACACAATATATTGACAGTTTTCTGTTTTGTATGCGTGGTTCTAAAGATTTACTAAACTTATGAGAGAGAGAAATTCATCCCTTCCTAAGAGAATCAGTCCAGCTTTGGAAAGTCTGGGATGGCTCCTGATCAGCTACTCAGGAGCTACCAACACCAACCTAAAGTTGGACTCAGCTCTCAACTATGTACATCTAGTATTCAATTTTAGAATGACTAAGCATATGCATAGTTGCCAACCATCCCGATTCTGGCGGGCAATCCCGACATTCTAGCTCCAGTCCCGCTCCTGTCCCGACATCACCGACCAGAGAGGGTCCGAGGCCAGGAAATGAAGGCTAAACTGTAACAGTACAGCTCGAGACTTAGTTTAGCTAGCTATGGCCCGAGTAGGGTCAAAGTACAGTTATTTTTAGTCATAACGCAAGAAAGCAACTCGCCAATCACTTCACAAAGACTAAAAACAAGTTCACATAACAATAATAACAAATCATCAGTTCACGATCAATCACCGTGTACCACTGAATCTTTTCGATGTGCATATGGACGTGGCAAAAGGGGCGTGGTTTAATTAAAAAGGGCGTGGTCATGGCAAAAAAATTTCAGGCGCGCAAGCTCGCCGAGTTGTCCCTACATTTTGTATCTAAAAGTTGGCAACTATGCATATGTATATAGGATATAAACTACTTGCATGTGATAAGATGCTGGTTCATACAGATTTCTTCACTCTAATGTGTGTGTGTTTGTGTGTGTGTGTGTCTACAGACCTAGAGGCATTCAGAATTAGCCACTATTTCAAAAGGATCAAAGGTCATAAGCTGTCCCACTATAAATTGAAAGGTGAGAATTGAGCTAATTGTTACCTGCCTACCTGTCTCAGGTTGGTAGTAAAAGCAGGTGCTTCATTCTATAGGCTGTGGTTGGGTAATTCTGGGTTGATAATACATGTTGGGTAAGAACTACATGTGCTTGGTAACTTTGGTGATGGCCAGCTCTCTGCTGGGTGTTAGGGACTGGCTGGCACTTCAGCTTGGCCACTGTATGGAGCCAGTGGTAAATATTGGCAACATGCTTATGGGTTGATATGTATACATATGTACATACATGCAAGTGCAAATTCTCACTACCTGGCAGAGCCAGGATGCCTGTGCACTAAGCAGGCACAGTGAGCCGGCCAAACAAAGCTCCTGGAGCCTGGCTAGGAACTCGCAGGAGAACAGGCCTTTCCTCACAGCACGTGGTGTGGGTACCTGAAGTCCCACCTGGACCATTGCTGTTCCATGAGAAAAGGCCTTGAATTTGCACCCTAGCAAATGCCAGGTACCCAATCACAGCTGGTGGGGCTAGTGGGAGGCAGATAGAAAAACTAGATGGAAAATTTACCAGAGTTGGGCTTGAACTCTAGGACCTCAGGTCCTGAGCCAATGTGGCTATGTGGGTGTCAGCATACACATAGCCACCATACATACATGCTTACATACATACATATATACACACACATACATGCATGCATGCATGCATACACACATACGTACATACATATATACATACACACACACGCTTGCAACCGCTAGTGGTTATTCACATCTTGCAGAGCCAGTATGCCTGTGCACTAAGCAGGCACTGTGAGCCGTGCAAGCAAAGCTCCTGGAGCCAGGCTAGGAACTCGCAGGAGAACAGGCCTTTCCTCACAGCATGTGGTGTGGGCACCCAAAGTCCCACCTGTACCATTGCTGTTTCATGAGAAAAGGCCTTGAATTTCCACCCCAGCAAATGCCAGGTATTCAATCACAGCTGGTGGACTGGCGGGAGGCTTAAATCAAAACTTTATATCTGCTCTAATTATTGTCTTGTTAATGAAAGCCTATCTCCTTTTTTATCTTATATGTATGGAAGTTGTGACTCCCTTGAAATAGCGCAAGCTCAACCTTGCCCCCTCTTAGCGAGCGAGACACTTACAGGGGTAACACAATTGAAAATTGGTGATGTTTGTTTGTTTATGTTTGGACGTACGTATGTCATTTTGTACTTCGACCCTCTTGTACTTGTATGTTACCTCGGTGTTCGACATCCCAAACTTCACTCAACAGAATCCACCGGTTATCGATCATTACCCGTATCACCCTAGAAATTGAATTGATTAACGCTTTGAATTATTTTGCGTGTGCAGTAAAAACATACTGGAGTGTTCCATTTCTATTCGAGTTAGTAGCAATGGTAAATTAATATGCTATTTGTCATAGTTGTAAGCCCTACGCAACAGTATTTACTTGAAATTCATTGTCCACTAGAGTAACCATGAAGGTAAGCCTTGAGCAGGTATGTTCAGTTGTGTGAAAGTATTGTGCGTTACAACTACTACTTGTTTCTTTTCTTTTTTTCAATTCAAACAGTTGCAGGGAGCAGTTACTATGGCATTAAATGCGTTTATACGTGTAATTTAAAAACTCGACTTTATTTTAGTAGCCTGAATAATAGAAGTTAAAATCAATCGTCTGACAATAATGTAGTTTTAGGTTCGCTCGCCGTTTGTGCTCAAGCACATCACCAGTTATAAAGGTGATGTGTGAAGAGGAGACGTGAAGGAAAAAGGAACGTGAAGGAAAAATAAATCCAACCAAAAAAAGAAAGAACTTAATTAGGATTAACTGGGCATTTATCAGTTGTCCACTTGCATCATTTAGTTATGCCCCCTCCTCCCTGTCAACGTTTACAAGACAAGAGAATCGGGATGCATCCCCCATCCCCATCAAAAAAAAAATTTTTTTATTTCTTCACTTTACAGAGTTGTTGGCGTAACTTTTTTGCCATAGCTTATGCCATTCCTAATATAGTCGACCTAATAATTCCCTTATGCATTTTATTATTAATGCATTTTTTTAATTAAATTGATCTTTCCTGGCCTTTATGTATGCCACATGCCAGATTTTCCTGTAGATGATCACATTTGTAGCTCTAATTGCATCATTGTTATTGGCCTTCACTTGGCAAAATTGGTAAGCAGCGCCTTCGGCAGGTACTTTGTCCTTGTGTTGTAATGAAGAAGCCCGTGTAAGTATAAAATAGTAGTGATCTTGCATAGCAACCATCAACAAAAAAATTGTGTAGGCGATGTGTGGCCAAACTAATTGCATAGTGTTAGTGCCACCTTAATCTTTTCTTCTTCTTTTTTTTTTTTTTTTTTTTTTTTGCCATCCCCTCCCCCCCGCCCCACCTCCCCCCTCCCCCCCCCCCCCCCCTCCCCCCTTTAACCTTACCAAACTACTTCAAATTTGTAGCATACAAGGGTTACTATATGATATGTATGCTACTCAAGGCTGGCTTGGCTTGCTTTAAGTAATTTCTTGTATATTGTTTGTATTAGGATTCCTCCGGAGGATTTCTCATAGTCTACGAACGTTTGTACTGACTGATTGTGGCCAGTTTATTTAGTGTAATGTCTTATTTTGTATCATATTTTTGTTGTATTTGTATTGCCAGTTTCAGCAGAACAAGAACATAAAGGTCATGAAAGTTTCATATAAGTCAATTGGTTTTGTTATTTGCGCTAATGTAATCATTTTAAAATCTTAATTTCTTTTTTCTACAATATGTAATTAAAATTATAGCATTTCTGCAGATATCTGCACCAAGAATGATCATTGTAAACACTAATACATTGCATAATGAAGTTAGTTAATTTGCACCCTTATGCACACACACACACACACACTTAGTAATTGAGGTATAAGGCACTTTGCCAGCCTGATGCAGCTGCAGTCACAACAGGAATCTACCAATTAGCTATGAAGTGATAGAGACAGTACAGTAGTTCTGCTATGCAATGAAGATGATTTAAGCCTTGAGAAGATGTTGCTAGTCAGGCATATCACATTATTCAATTTTAGATCAAGTCAAAGCAGCCTTTATTCTTCATTGTTTCCTTTTCTACATTGATACCATGTGTTGTTCCAGCAGTTCTTCCTCTGCTACTTTAGTTAACATCATGAGAAGATGATTACAGTGCATAAGCCAAAGCTAGATCCAACCATTATGATCATCATGCAGTAGTAGTAACTATTATTGATTTATAGAATTGAGAGCTGATGACATGCTATTGTTAGGCTGCGGTCGATGCAAACTTTCAGTTCATATCAGTTGAAATTTCTATTTGTAAGATCATTTTTCCCTAACTTTCAAATACAAAAAGTCAATATCTAAATTAGATGGATGTAAATACATGACTAAATCTTTTTTTTTTCTTTTTTCTTTTTTTTTTATGTGACTAATAGAATTCAATAAAAACTAAAAAAAAAAAGGAATAAAAGGATTAATCCAATGATTTTCTCTGTTCAATTGACGAGGAATCATATGGATTTGGGTTTTCCGTCTCTTCTCTAATCCTGTGCTGGAACAAGTACACACACATGTAGTAACAGAAGTGTTTTAATTAATCTGGCGGACTTCAGTGCAGTGGTGGAACCTCGATTATCTGAAATGCTTGAAACTGAAATAATCTGGTCAGATTATTGAAATCTATGGATAAGTGAGATTAATT